>ERZ840096.18-NODE-18-length-267871-cov-6.323386_pt1 | contig 267871 bp, 239 predicted proteins | sample MGYA00519878_ERZ840096 | MGnify/ENA primary metagenome ERZ840096 (study PRJEB31850, sample SAMEA3708865) | human gut metagenome | biome: human gut; feature: human-associated habitat; material: faeces | place: China | collected 2014 ... | reverse complement strand
GACCAGTGGGCGTCCACCAGGTAGGTGTAGGCGGTGCCGTCCTCGAGGGCCTGGAAGGAGTTGCCGACGCCGCGGGGCACGTAGATGGCCCTCGAGGGGTCGAGGGTGCAGGTGTAGACCCTCCCGTAGGTGGCGCTGCCCTGCCTGAGGTCCACCCAGGCGCCGAAGACGGAGCCCGCCGCCACGGAGACGAACTTGTCCCAGGGCTCCGCGTGGACGCCGCGGGTGACGCCGCGCCGGGCGTTGAAGGACACGTTGTTCTGGACCACGCGGAGGTCGGGGATGCCGAGCGCCACCATCTTGGCGCGCTGCCAGTTCTCCTTGAACCAGCCGCGGGGGTCCCCGTGCACGGAGAGCTCCACAACCTTGAGGCCCTCGATGCCGGTCTCCTGCACCGAAAGCTCCTTCTCGAACTCCATCTGGCAGCCCCCTCCCGCGCGCGGCGGGTGCGCCGCGCGGACAAGCGAATCCGGAATACCCTTATAAGATACGCGAGTCCCGCGCGGCTGGCGGCACCAACGAGCCAAGTCCAGACAACAGGCATGCGCGAAGGGCAAGGCCCCGGCGTTGGAGCAGGCACGCCGATAGCGCCGGGACGGCATTGATACACGTTCGTACCCGAATCTGTACCGCCCGACGCCGCGCGCCCTTGCCACCATTCACGCGCAATGATCTACTTGAGGACGTTTCCGTTCTCGTCGTACTTGTAGAAGCCCTCCCCCACGGCAATGCCAGTCTTGCCTGCATCCACATAGCCCTTGAGCAGCGCAACCATCTTGCCGGCCGGAGTGGCAGGGTCATCCGCGCCAGGTTCCATGGAGATGATCTTGAGCGCCAGTGGCAGACCGACCTTGTCAATCTTGCGGAACGGGGTCTGGTCGGGACGGGCGCCGGTGTCAAGCTCCCAACACAGGTCAACCGTGGCAGGATCCGTCACACCGGACGCCACAAGGTACATCGCCGCCTTGAACCACGGAATGAGGAGCGTGTTGAGGATATAGCCGGGCTGCTCCTTGTTGAGCTTGAGGGGGACCATGCCAATGGCATGGGAGAACTGCTCGGCAAGTTCGAAGGACTCGTCGCTGGTGCGGTCGTGGCGCATGAGCTCGGTGAGGTTGTTGCGCCAAATCTGGTTGGCAAAGTGCAGCGTCATGTAGCGGTCAGGGCGACCGGTCGCATCGGCAAAGGTGCTCGGCAGGAAGGTCGACGAGTCGGTGAGGAGTAGCGTCTTCTCGGGCATGATGCCCGAGATCTTCTCGTAGAATGCGCGCTTCTGGGCAGGGTCCTCGTTAATGCATTCGATGACGACGTCCGCGTCCGAGAAGGCCTCCTCTGCGCTGGTAGTGAGGCGAATGTGCGAGAGGCGCTCCTCGGCCTGGGCCCTGAGCTGGTCAATCTGGTCGTCAGTGAGGTCCTTCTCGTCCGAGAGGCCGCGGCAGTACTCGCCGCGATCGGCCTTCCACGCGTCAAGCTCACCGAGAATCTGCTTGCGCACGGACTCCAACCGGGGCTTTGCGCGATCTATGGAACCTTCGCTGCGCAGCCACACGGTGGTCTCGAAGCCCTTGTACGCCACCATCGAGGAAATCTGGCTGCCCTCGGTGCCGCAGCCTGCGATGGTTACCTTTTTTACGTCCTTGATGTCCATGGTCCACGAGTCCCTTCGATGAGGTTATACGTTTAACCCACCCGTACGTTATGGCCCTGGCGAGGAAGAAAGTGAAGCGGAAATACGCAGGCGGCGAGAAGCGCCGCGCCGCCGCATGAGACAAAGGGAGTTTCCCTTTGTCTCATCGCAGCTTCACGCCGAGCAAGCCCGCGAGGTCTGGCAGCTGGTCGATGCCCACGGTGGCATCGCGCAGCTCGCGAAACGTGTCGCTCATGCGGACGCCCGCGATGTTGCAGCTGGTAAGGTCCACACCCGCAAGGCGCGTCTGGAAGAGCTCCGCACGCGTGAGGTCGCAGCCCTCGAGGACCAGCCGGCTGCGCAGGCGAAGCTGCGAGAGGGACGCCTCGCGCAAGTCGCACCCAGAGAACGAGACGCGCTCGAGCTTGGACTCTGCAAGCCCCACGTACGAGAGGTTGCACTCCGTGAAGCGCGTGCGAACTAGGACAGACTTGTGGAGGTCGGCTCCAACCAGACGGCACTCGAATACCCGCGTGTCTCGCCAGAATCCGGTGTTGCCCTGAACGTTGCCCAGGTCGCAGCCTGTGAGCGTGCAACGCTCGAAGCTAGGACGCTCCAGGTGCGCAGACGCGAGGACGCATGAGTCAAACGTACAGTCCTCAAACTCCACGTGGCCAAGGTCCTCTCCCGAGAGGTCCTCCCCCACAAACTCGCGGCCGCGAACGTCTCCGTCACTCTGAGCTATGGCTTCGAGTATCTCGCTCATGGCGTTCTACTCCTCGGGCCACACGAAATCGAAGCTTCCGGCCTCGCCACCATCGATGAGGAGGTTCTGCCCAGTCATGAAGCGGTTGGTGACGGCAACAAAGTAGACCCACTCTGCAATCTCCTCCGGCGTCGCCCAGCGACGCAGCGGCGTGAGGGACATGATGCGCTCCCAGAGCACAGGATCGTCCATTACGGGACGGTTGAGCTCGGTCAAGACGCCACCGGGATCCACGCTGTTGCAGGTGGCCTGGGGTGCCAGGCGCTGAGCGAGGTTCTTTGCGTAGGCGAGAACCCCACCCTTCGACGCTGCGTACTCGGGGAACTCCGCGCCGGTGTGGCCGCTCGATGAGCCCACCAGCACCACAGCGCGGACCTGCGGCGCTGGTGTGCGACCTCCCGGCGCAAACGCGTAGCGCTCGCACACGTTAATGGCACCCTTGAGGTTGACGTCGATGTCCGCCCCGCTGTCCTGCACGCCCGCGTTGCTCACAATGACCTGCGGCGCAAGATCTGCCGGCAGCGCTTCTCGGCCCCGCACGTCAGCAACAAAGTGCTGGTAACGCGGGTGCTCAATCGAAGCTGGAAGCACGTCGAGCCCCCACACACGATGCCCGCGCGCAAGGAAGAGCTCCGCCGTTGCCCGGCCAATACCGCGCGACGTGCCTGTGACCAGCACGTCCAGCGAACGTCCCCCAGCGTCAAGCGGCAATGAGACAAAGGGAGTTTCCCCTTGTCTCATCTCGTGGCCTCCGCGGCATGCAGGCGCAGGTAGTTCTCGCCCACGCCGTCGCGCTCCCAGCTGCGAACCACGCGGAAGCCCACCGGCGAGAGGAACACCTCGCATGCAAGCTCAACGAGCGCGCCTGTGAGCGAGCACATGACCACCTGCGCCCAGGTCCAGCCAAAGAAGGTGTGGCTCACGATGGTGGCAAAGACAAAGTTGTCCACGAACTGGCCCACCATCGTGCTCACGTAGGAGCGCAGCGCAAAGGTCCCAAAGGTGTTCTTCTTGAGCCTACGGCCAATCCCCTCGTTGAGCAGCGAGTTCGCGACAGACGAGCAGAGCATGGAGACGGTCGAGCCAAACACCACGTACCAGGTGCCGCCAAAGGTGGCGTTGAGCGCGTCATTCACCTGGATGCTGTCCGTGCTGTAGTAGGCTCCCCACATGCCGGGCGTGAGGCTCATGAGCCAGAAGAGCAGGCACACGGCCAGGTTGATGGCCTCGGCGAGAACGCTCACCTTGATGGAGGCGTTGGCGCCAAAGCGCTTGCAGATCATGTCCATGCAGAGGAAGCTCACCCAGCTCACGGTGATGCCGCAATCGAGCGCCAGCCATGGGAGCGACACCAGCTCCTTGTTCGCGAGGAGGTTCATCACGATGACGCTCACCACAAAGAGCGTAACGGTACCACTGGGGATGTTTCTGAGGAGGACCTTGTAGTCCTCAAGGGTTCGCTTGAGCATGCGCTGTCTCCCGGTTTTGGATTAGCAAGCAGGTTTTACCTGGGACTGCTTGGAGGGCCGCCCGTGCGGCCGCAGAACATAGTAACGCAGGAACCGTAGTTGCCGCTTGGTGAAAATCGAGTCACCTTCTCGGGAACCGAAAGCGCGGGCGCCATCGCGCGAGGCGCCCGCGTGCGGATTCGCTACCTCTCGAGAGGCCCATACGAGCCCGTCAGGCGCTTCCGGCGTCGCAGCTGCGCGACAAAGTTCGCGAGCACCACCAGCACACCCGCCGCCGCACACGCGTAACTCACCGGCACCAGCCAGAAGTCCTCGTGCAGCATGCCGCTCGCGTCCACGTAGCTCACCGAGTTCTCGGCCACCACGGCCAGCACTGCCGCGACCACGATGAGCACCGCTCCAACGATGGACATCGCGAGGCTCATGCGCATCCACCTGCCCTCGCTACCATCGCGGATGAGCTTGTCGGCCATGTCGTTCTGCTCGCCTGTCGTACGCGTCATGTCTTCTCCTCCCAGGATGAGCTCGTCGAGGGAGACGCCAAACGTCTGGGACATGGCGATGACCACCTCGATGTCGGGCAGGTTGCGGCCGTTCTCCCAATTGGAGACCGCCTGCCGCGTCACCCCAAGGCGCGACGCGAACTGCTCCTGCGTAAGGCCCGCGCCCGTGCGCACGGCCTTGACCCTCTCGCCAAATTCCATCGGTTTCCCTCCCCTCCTGGGCCCAGCATCACCCGGGCAAAGACTCCACGCAAGAAAGCATAGCTTGCATGGACAACAACGGCACGACAGCAGAACTGTCGTGCCATCTACCAGTACGTTTGTACCACGCACTGCGCCAGAAGATGGTGACTCGATGTGCACGCGGGGAATCGCGTAAGCTAGTCCCTCGCACGTTTTCCCGTTGTTAGGAGCACCACTTCATGGCCAAGCGCCGCAGCACCACTGCATCAACCACTATCACTGCCGAGAAGGACCTCCCTACCCGCTTTGAGGATCTCGGTCTCTCCAACCGCGCCCTTGCCGCCGTGAGCGACATGGGCTATGAGGCGCCCACGCCAGTCCAGGCTGCCTCGATTCCCGCAGCTCTCGCAGGTACCGACGTCATGGCAGCCGCACAGACAGGCACCGGCAAGACGGCCGCCTTCCTGCTTCCCACGCTCGACCGCCTGGGCCACGCGCGCCACGGGCAAGGGCCGCTCATGCTTGTGGTCACGCCCACGCGCGAGCTTGCCGCCCAGATCGAGGAGGTCGCAAACGCCATATGCGCACACACGGGGCACACGGCAACGGTCCTCGTGGGCGGTGTCTCCTACGAGCCGCAGCGCGCCGCACTCCGCAAGGGGTGTGACCTGGTGGTTGCCACGCCGGGGCGTCTTATCGACCTCATCAACTCGGGCGACTGCAACCTTTCGCAGGTAGAGACCCTGGTTCTGGACGAGGCGGACCGCATGCTCGACATGGGCTTCCTGCCCGACATGCGCCGCATCGTGGCCAAGACGCCCGCCTCGCGCCAGACCTTGCTCTTCTCGGCAACGCTCTCCGACGACGTGCTGGACAACACCAAGTCGCTGGTCAACAACCCCGTACGCATCGAGATTGCGCACAAGGGCACAGCCGCCGAGACGATTGACCAGTATGTGCTGCCCATCTCGCACGAGGCCAAGAACGACGCCCTCATAGAGATTCTGCACCGCGAGGGCGCCGAGCGTGTGATTGTTTTTGTGCGCGGAAAGCACCGCGCCGACTCCGTTTGCCGGCGCCTTCGCAAGGCCGGCATCGAGTGCGCGCCCATCCACAGCAACCGCAACCAGAACCAGCGTGCCAGCGCGCTGAGGCGCTTTGCCGACGGCGAGGTGGGCGTGCTGGTGGCAACCGACATCCTGGCGCGCGGCATCGACATCCCCAACGTGGCATATGTGGTCAACCTCGACGTGCCCTCGGACGCCGAGGACTACATCCACCGCATTGGCCGTACCGGTCGTGCGGGCGAGTACGGCTGGGCCCTCACCTTTGCCACGCCCGAGGAGGAGTTCGACCTTCGCGACATCGAACGGCTCATGGGCAAGAACATCCCTGTGTACCCGCGCGCGCAGGGCATCCCTCTAGGCGAGAAACCGCTGGTACTTGACCCCAATCGCACGCCAACGGACCGTCTTCCCGGCAAGAAGGAGCGCAAGAAGCTTGTGGACGAGCGCCGCGAGGAGCGCATGGCACGCACCGCAGAGATTGTGGCGAGCCGCTCCCAGCACCAGCGCAAGGCGCAGCCGCAGCGTGGGGCGAAGCCCGGTCGGCCGACCGCCGAGAGTGCCATTCCGCCCGAGAAGCCCAAGGCGGGCCGTCGTCGCGGCAAAACCGCATCCCAGCAGTGCGCCCAGGCGAAGAGACCCCAAACCGCTGGCAGAGCGGGCAGACCACAGGGCCGACGTCACCCCGGCGACCACGGCGGCATGCCGCGCCGCTAGGTCTCTCAGCAATGTTTGGGCTGCTGCCCTGCATCGAAACGCTTCTCGTTACACAAAAAATCGCTCCGTTGCGCCGAACTGCCCTTCGTTACACGCAACTTTTTGAGCTTTCAAAGTATCGACTCTTGGATGGCACAATATGTTGTGTCATCCAATTTTTTTGCACACAACATGCATTATCTGTACTTCACCTAATGCCTAAACTACGTGTAACGAAGGGCAGTTCGGTGCACGGAACGCGAAAAATGTGCAACGAAGGCCCTTACGATGTAGCGTAATTATTATAGAAGTTGTGACTACAACAGTTCACGCCTCCTTACTCTCATATGCTGGCTTCGACAAACGGCGCCGGCTCGCAACGTACCTCCGCAAGCGGCACGGCACACCAGGCCCTACGGCCTGGCCAAGAGACCAGGAGCAGCCATGAGCAAGATACTTGACCTCAACAAGAGCGTTCACGACCTCGCCGAGGAATTCCCCGAGTTCACCCAGATCATGGTGAGCCTCGGCTTCACGGATATTGCCAAGCCCGCCGCACTCAACACGGTTGGCCGCGTGATGACCGTTCCGCGGGGGTGCTCCATCAAGGGCATCAGCCTGGATGAGGCCGTGAGGACGTTCGAAGCCGCCGGCTTCACGGTCGAGGGCGCAGGCGCCAGCCAGGTCGCGCCCGCCACTGAAGCCGCGCCCATGGCCGACGCCACCATCAACCAGCAGGCAGAAGCCCCCCTCGGCACCAAGGTCGAAGGCCTCGACGAGGCCGGCCGCGCCAAGCTCCTCGAGAGCTACATCGCGCGTCTCTCGTCCGGCGAGGCTCTCGAGGATGTGCGCGCAGACTTTGTCGCGAACTTCAGCGACGTGGACGCCGGCGAGATTGCCCGCGCCGAGCAGGGCCTCATTGAGGGCGGCGCGAAGATCGACGACGTCCAGCGCCTCTGCGACGTCCACTCCGCGCTCTTCCACGGCGCCACGCGCGAGGAGAAGATCGCCAACGCCGAGGAGGCGGTTATGGGCTCGCTCACGCAGGGCGCGGGTGACCTCAACACGAGGTTCCTCACCAACCTCCCCGGCCATCCCATGCACGTGTTCTCCCTCGAGAACCAGGCCATCTCCGAGCAGATCGCCCACACGCGCGCCGCGCTGGGCACCCCCGACGCCATGGATGAGCTGCGCACCCTCTCCCAACTGGGCGTCCACTACGCCAAGAAGGGCGACCTCCTCTACCCCGTCCTCAAGGTCCGCCACGGCTACTCCGGCCCCTCCGACGTCATGTGGGGCGTCGACGACGAGATTCGTGCCGAGCTGCGCGCGCTTCTCGGCGCCAAGGAGCAGGACGCAGCCTGGCTCGAGCGCGCCGAGAAGGTCCTCACCCGCGCCGACGAGATGGTCTACAAGGAGGCAAACATCCTGCTGCCCCTGTGCGCCCAGAACTTCTCGGGTGACGAGTGGCTCCAGATGTACGCCGACCTCAAGGGCTATGACCTGTGCCTCATTGACGATGCCGGCACCTGGGGCGCCGGCGAGGAGTACTGCCAGCAGCGCGCGGCGGCAGCCGAGAAGGGCACGGACAACCAGGCTGACGCCGCGGGCGCGGTGCAGCTGCCCACCGGCCGCCTGACCCCCGCCCAGCTCGACGCAATGCTCAACACCATCCCACTGGAGATCACCTTCATCGACGACACCGATATCAACCGCTACTGGAACGACGACGGTGAGAAGAAGCTCTTCAAGCGCCCGTCTTCGGCGATAGACCGCGAGGTCTGGAGCTGCCACCCGCCCAAGATCCAGGAGATGGTGCGCCATGTGATCGCCACGCTCAAGAGCGGCGAGCAGGACTCCGTCGACATCTGGATGGAGAAGGAGGGCGAGCCCGTGCTGGTGCGCTACATGGCCGTGCGCGACCGCGAGGGTTCTTACGTTGGCACCATGGAGGTGGTCCAGCGCATGGGGTTCGCGCGAGACCACTTCAAGGCATAGGCGTCGCGGGTTTTCCGCGCGTCACAAGATAAAACATCGAACCGCAAGATCAAAGGAGCAGCACATGAACGAAATCCAGAACGAGCTTGCTGGGGCCACCGTTGCCCTAGGCGCAACCATCACCGCCGCCATGGACGACGCGCCTGGCTTTGTTCCCTGTGGAACTCCCGCGCAGGTGGTCCTCGACGCGCTGAACGCCGCCGGCTCCGCTGAGCCCGAGGCGGACCTCCCGCAGCACGTCGCGCAGGTGCGCGGTTTTGTCGAGCATGTCTCCGGTCACCGCGGAGTGCCCGCCCACGTCGGAACGGACGTCGCGGCCCTCTCCCCTACCGGCAAGCAGCTTCTCGACGCGCTGCTCGGCTTTGCTGCCAGCGCAAACGCCGAGACCCTCTCGCAGGACGCCACCTCGTGGCTCTATCGCTCGCTTGCCGCCCTCGAGACCGGCGATGACGAGAAGGTCGGCACGCAGCTCGCCGCAGCTCCACGCGCCTAACCGCAGACACCTTACTTGCAATATGGCGGCGCCCAGGCTAGTTCTGGGCGCCGTTTTTCGTGAAATAGCCATCCTGGCCGAATCGCGCATCTCCTAGATTTGGCTCCTGCTGGCGTACGCACCGCAGTGTTCGCATACAGAAAATAGGGATCCAGCGCGTGGTTTCCGCGAAACACAAAGACTACGTTGAAGCGGGATACCGGGCTGACGCATAAAAAGGTCCTATCGGACGGGTTCTTCGACCTCGCTGCATAAAAATGCTTTATCGGGCGGTGCTATCTTGTAGTTACTATCAAACTTTAATTTTTATATTGCATTTTATTGTATATTTATTGCAAAGTATGCCTAGTTATGCAAGTAAAGTTTCTTTATTGATGTATGATGCCGGAAGGCACCGTCCGATAGAGCATTTTTATGCAGTAAACTGCCGCATCCCGTTCGATAAGGCATTTTTGTACATGCAAAAGAACACCGACATTCATCAATCCCATTCGTTCATCCACTAACCACTGCATATTGTGTTGTCGAACAAACTAACCACAACCACTGGCATTTATTGTCACTAATCTGATAGCATATATTTCCAACGGTGGGGCTGGCCAACCAGCCATCCCAAAGATGGAGACGCGTGCGCACCCAGCGCGCCGCCCGTCGCCCAGCTCACGCACATGCGGCGCCCGCGCCGCAGATCGGGGATCACATGCAGGTAACCAAGCGAGACGGCCGCATCGAGGCCTACGACAGACAGAAAATCGCCCGCGCCATGGGCAAAGCACTCGCCGAGACGGCAGACCCCGTTGCCAGCGACGCGTCCGCGTTGGAGGCGCTCCTCGCACGCGTGGAGCAAGCCCTCGTCGCAACGGGCGCAACGGAGGTCGAGCAGATCCAGGACCTGGTAGAGCGTACGCTCATGGAAACCGGCCACTACGATGCGGCGAAGGCCTACATCCTCTACCGCCATCGTCGCGCAGAGCTGCGCGCCACCCGCCGCGCCATCTGCGCGCTGGCGCTCGCCGAGCCCGCAGGCGCATCCGGCGCCGCCCACGACTTGGACGCCGTTCTCGCCAAGATCTCGCGCGACTTCGACCCCGCCACCTACCCCCTCTCTGCGCTCGCGGCCAAGTTCCAGGGCTTCGCCAAGCCCTCGATGTCCGCCGACGACCGAGAAAATGCGCTGGTACGCGCCGCCGTTGAGCTCACGACACCAGAGGCTCCCGCCTGGGGCCTCATCGCCGGCCGGCTCCTCTCCTTTGTCGCCCAGCGCCGCCTTGCCAAGGAGGAGCAGGCCCGCGGCCTGACCAGCCTCTACGACAAGATCCGCTACCTCACCGACCAGGGCCTCTACGGCAGCTACATTCTTGAGAACTACTCGCGCGAGGAGATCGACCAGGCCGCCTCCTGGCTCGACCGCACGCGCGACGTGCTGCTTGACTACCCCGGCCTTGACCTGCTGCTCAAGCGCTACGTGATATGCAGCCACGACCACGTGCCCCTGGAGTCCCCGCAGGAGATGTTCATGGGCATTGCGCTGCACCTCGCCCTGCGCGAACGCCCGGAGGCACGCATGGAGTGGGTGCGCCGCTTCTACGACATGCTCAGCCAGCTCGAGGTCACCATGGCCACGCCCACCATGTCGAACGCGCGCAAGCCGCACCACCAGCTCTCGAGCTGCTTCATCGATACCGTCCCCGACAGCCTCGAGGGCATCTACCGTAGCGTGGACAACTTTGCCATGGTCTCGAAGTTTGGCGGAGGCATGGGCATGTACCTCGGAAAAGTCCGCGCCAAGGGAGGAAGCATCCGCGGTTTCGAGGGCGCTGCCGGCGGCGTGGTGCGCTGGATCCGCGTGATCAACGACACCGCTGTGGCTGTGGACCAGCTCGGCGTGCGCGCAGGCGCCGTGGCCGTCTACCTGGACGCCTGGCACCGCGATCTGCCGGAGTTCCTGCAACTACGCACCAACAACGGCGACGACCGCATGAAGGCGCACGACGTCTTCCCGGCCGTCTGCTACCCAGACCTCTTCTGGCGCATGGCCGAGCAGGACCTCGACCAGCCCTGGCACCTCATGTGCCCCCATGACATCCTCACGGTGAAGGGCTACGCGCTGGAGGACTACTTTGGCGAGGAGTGGGAGCGCCGCTACCTTGAGTGCGTCGCCGACCCGCGCATCCCCAAACGTACCGTCACGGTGAAGGACGTCGTGCGCCTGGTGCTGCGCAGCGCCGTCGAGACGGGCACGCCGTTCGCGTTCATGCGCGACACCGTGAACCGCGCTAACCCCAACCCGCACGCCGGCATGATCTACTGCTCCAATCTCTGCACAGAGATCGCCCAGAACACGAGCGAGATCCAGAGCGTCTCGCAGGAGGTCGTGACCAAGGACGGCGACACCGTAGTGGTGACCACCACGCGCCCCGGCGACTTTGTGGTGTGCAACCTCGCGAGCCTCTCGCTGGGCCGCCTGCCCGTCGAGAACGACGCTCGCCTTGCTCGCACCGTACAGACTGCCGTGCGTGCCCTGGACAACGTGATCGACCTCAACTTCTACGCCCTCCCCTACGCCAAGGTCACCAACAGGCGCTACCGCTCGGTTGGCCTGGGCGTCTCGGGCTACCACCACATGCTGGCCAAGCGCGGCATCATGTGGGAGAGCGAGGAGCACCTGCACTTTGCCGATGACGTCTTCGAGCGCATCAACCGCCACGCCATCGAGGCCTCCTGCCAGCTGGCCGAGGAGCGCGGCGCGTACGAGAAGTTCGAGGGCTCGGACTGGCAGACAGGAGCGTACTTCGAGAAGCGCGGCTACACGTCGCCAGCGTGGCGCGAGCTCGCAAACCGCGTGGCCGCTCACGGCATGCGCAACGCGTACCTGCTCGCCGTGGCCCCCACCAGCTCGACCTCAATCGTTGCTGGCACCACGGCCGGGCTCGACCCCGTGATGCGCAAGTTCTTCCTAGAGGAGAAGAAGGGCTCCATGCTGCCGCGCGTGGCACCCGAGCTCTCGCCCAAGACCTGGTGGTACTACAAGCCGGCGCACATGATCGACCAGACGTGGAGCATGCGCGCCGCGGGCTTGCGACAGCGCCACATCGACCAGGCACAGTCGGTAAACCTCTACATCACCAACGAGTACACCATGCGGCAGGTGCTCGACCTCTACCTCGAGGCCTGGCGCGACGGCGTCAAGACCGTCTACTACGTGCGCAGCAAGTCGCTCGAGGTCGAGGAGTGCGAGAGCTGCTCCAGCTAGCGGCCCCGCCTGCGCCACGCCCCCAACACGCCGCCCCCGCAGCACCCCATCCACATCAGAAAGGCAACCATGCAGCAAGCAGACAACACGCGCCTCTCGCCCAAGGCGCTCTTCAACCCCAACGGCGACACCGACGTGCGCGCACGGCGCCTCATCGGCGGCAACACCACCAACCTCAACGACTTCAACAACGTGAAGTACTCCTGGACCACGGACTGGTATCGCCAGGCCATGAACAACTTTTGGATCCCCGAGGAGATTAACCTCTCGCAGGACGTGAAGGACTACCCCAACCTCCTGCCCGCCGAGCGCACCGCGTACGACAAAATCCTCTCGTTTCTCGTCTTCCTGGACTCGCTGCAGACGGCCAACCTGCCCAGCATCGGCGAGTTCATCACCGCAAACGAGGTCAACCTGTGCCTGCACATCCAGACCTTCCAGGAGTGCGTGCACTCGCAGAGCTACTCGTACATGCTTGACACCATCTGCAGCCCCGAGCAGCGCAACGACATCCTCTACCAGTGGAAGACCGACGAGCACCTGCTGGCGAGAAACACGTTCATCGGGAACCTCTACAACGAGTTCCAGGAACGCCAGGACGCGCCGACCCTCCTGCGCGTGATGATGGCGAACTTCATCCTCGAGGGTGTGTACTTCTACTCGGGGTTCATGTTCTTCTACAACCTGGCGCGCAACGGCAAGATGCCCGGAAGCGCGCAGGAGATCCGCTACATCAACCGCGACGAGAACACGCACCTGTGGCTGTTCCGCAACATGATCTTGGAGCTCCAGCGAGAGGAACCGCAGCTCTTCTCGCCCAAGGCCGTCGACGACCTGCGGCAGATGTTCGAGGAGGGCGTTCGCCAGGAGGTCGCGTGGGGCCAGTACGTGATTGGCAACGAGATTCCCGGCCTCACGGGGCAGCAGGTGAGCGACTACATCCACTACCTGGGCAACCTTCGCTGGAGCTCGCTGGGGATGGGGCAGCTCTACCCGGAGTTTGCCGAGGAACCGGCAGACATGGCCTGGGTCTCGCAGTACAGCAATGCCAACATGGTGAAGACGGACTTCTTCGAGGCGCGCTCGACCGCGTACGCAAAGTCGACCGCCCTGGTGGACGACCTGTAGGGGCACGGCCGCTTGCGGGATGCCACCGTGCGACCGTGCTTCTCGCCGGCCGGGGCGGGCGGATGCCCCGCTGCCACGCGCGACCGCGCTTCTCGCCGATACACATTCGTACCCGAATCTGTGACGCGCCCAGGTCGATACACATTCGGACAACGAATGTGTATCGACCTCAGGCACGAGAAGCGCGACCTCACGCCACCGCCCCAGCTGAGAAAAGCGGGCGACCCCTCCTCCGGAGCCGCCCGCTAATAAAGACCGCCGTCGCTGCAGCGCCTACCGCCGTCGCAGCACGCCGCCTACAGGTTGTGCTTCTTCAGCTTCTGCTCGAAGATCCCGTTCACAATCTGGCTCAGCTGCTCGCGCGCGTCAGCCGGCAGCTCGCCCTCCTGCGCCGCGACGGCGTAGAGGTCCGGATGCTCAAGCTCGATCTTCTCGAACGTCTTGCTCAGCGCGTGCTTGCGCACGAAGAACGGAATCCGCCTCACACTCTCCTCGGGCACCAGCGCCAGGATCTTCTCGTTAGCGACCTTGCTGCTCGACGACCCAACCGGTCCAACTTCCTGCTCTGCCATGATATTTCCCTTCTCGATGTGACCGGAGCCATTCTATCCGCACGAGACAAACGCTATACCGCAGCCCACAATTCCACGGCGGCTCCACGCGCGACGGGGGCGCAGCGCGTGTGCTCCGTTACCATGGGGACAGCAAAACAAGCAGAGGAGACCCATGTCAAACGAGAACCACCCAAAGACAAAGACGCACGCCAGACTCCGTCGCGTAGCGCTGGGGCTGCTCGCGGTGCTCGCAATCGTCGTGGTCGCCTTTCTCGCCTACGCAAGCACCTACTTTCGGGCAACCGCGCGTGCGGAGGCTGCGCTCGCGGGAAGCGACTCCGTCCGCGTGACAGCAACCGCAAACGGTTACCTCTTTGATGGGCCTGGCACAGAGGACGCGCTGGTGTTCTATCCCGGCGGCAAGGTCCAGTGCGAGGCCTACGCAGCCCAGTTAGAAAGCATCGCCGAGAAGGGAACGGACGTGTTTCTCGTGCGTATGCCGCTCAACTTTGCGTTTCTCGACATGAACGCCGCAGACTCAATCATTGGCAGCAACGAGTACCACTACAGCCACTGGTACGTGGGCGGTCACTCCCTTGGCGGCGCGATGGCCGCCGTCTACGCCGCCGACCACACCAGCGAGCTTGACGGGCTGGTGGTTCTCGCCGCGTACCCCACCAAGAGCCTGCGCGCGCCGGGCTTTAGGATGCTGAGCGTCTACGGCTCCGAGGACGGCGAGGTAGACAAGCTGCAATCCCATGCCGACCTGCGGCCGGACGACTACGCGGAGCTTGTGATCGAGGGCGGCAACCACGCCCAGTTTGGCGACTACGGCGCGCAGGACGGCGACGGAGTTGCCACGATAAGCGTCGAGGAGCAGCAGGGGCTCACCGCAAACGCCGTTGCCGCGTTCACGCAGGGCGAGTAGGGCCAAGCAGGGCGCCAGTCTCCCCTATCGCCTTGCCCGACTCTCCAGCACCAGCATCACGGCGCCGAGCAGCACAATCGCCACGCCACTGATGCCAAACCACGCGCTCACGCCAAGGACCTCCGCAACGGGTGAAGCAACGGCAAGGCCAATGGGCGTCGAGATCATCGAGACAATCTGGAACGCCGAGAAGGCCCCAAGCCCAAAGAAGTCGCTGGTCATGAGCGGATAGAAGGACGAGAGCGGCATGAAGAACACCATTAACACGAGAAGGGAGACTATGACCTGCGTGAGCACGCGGTCCTCCCAGAAGACCGAGAGGCCATCGCGCAGCTCGCGGACGGGGTGGAGCTTGGGGCGCTCCCCCTCCGCACGATGGTCGGGCACGGGGACAATGCCCAGCGTGACGGCGGCGGCCACCGCACCAACGAGGTCCGTCACCAGGATGAGCGCCAGCGGGAGCGCCGCAAAGAGCGCACCGCCAACAACGGGGCCAAGAATATAGGAGGCGCTGCTTATGGCCTGCGCCATGCCGCCGGCCTCAACAAGGGACTCGGCGGGCACGACCTGCGGTACCATCGCCTGCATCGCGGGAGCCTGGAACGAGGTCGCTGCCGCACGGGCGGCGAGAAGCGCAATCACTGCGGCGACCGAGACGCCCCACGAGCCCATTGCCAGCGCAAACGCCGTCGCCATGATGCCCGCGGCAAGGTCCGCCGCGATGCAGACGCGCTTTCGGTTGTGGCGGTCTGCCACGATTCCGGCCGCAGGCGAGAGGATCGCGCCGGGTAGGAACGCCGCGAGGCCCGCAAGTCCCATCGCAGCGGGCGACGCCGTTTCCTGCGCAAGGAACCAGACCAGCGCAAACTGCACCGCCGAGCTTCCCACCTGCGAGACTGCCTGACCCGCTAGGATGGTGTAGTAGCGGCGCCGCCACGCGGGGTTAGGGCGCACGGCCTCCTGCGGGCTCTCGGTTTCCTGGTCATCCACGTCGAGGCTCCGTCCTTCTCGCCAGAACGGAAATGGGGCGAGACTATAGCACGCGCGGGCGAGGGTGTCTAGGGACCGTCACTCGCACCAGGTGGTGCGCACCGCTGCCACAGGGGTACCATGAAGCCGTTTTGCAACGCAACGCTGGGAGGGCACATGGGCGAGCTCACACTTGAGGAACGCGGGCAAAGAATCGTCGACGCATGCCTGGCCGAGAAAAGCACCAGCCCCTACGAGGTCTTCCGCAACGTGGCACGCAGGGACTTTGTGCGCATGCACGGGCCAGAGCACCACGTTCTTGACGGTGCGGCCGTGCTCACCGCATACCGCAACGCCGGCGGGAACGTTGACCTTCCCGCAGCGCTCGACGAGCTCATGTCGCGCGGTCTGCAGATGCCCGGCGCCATGTGCGGACGCTGGGGCGTGTGCGGCGCCACGGCATCTGTGGGAGCTGCACTCTCAATTCTGGAGACGACCGGTCCCCTCACGAGCGACGACTCCTGGGGCAGCCACATGGTCTACACGTCCCGCGCGCTTGAGGCGCTCTCGCGCATAGGCGGGCCGCGCTGCTGCAAGCGCGACGCATACATCTCACTGGAGACCGCCGTCGACTACATCCGCGAGCGCTTTGGTGTGCGCCTTGAGAAGGACGACATCCGCTGCGAGTTCCACCCGCAGAACGCCCAGTGCCTAGGCGAACGGTGCCCGTTCTTCCCCACAAGCAGGGCGTAAGCGCAGGCCTGGGGGGGCGACAGCCCGGCTCGACCGCCTGGCTCGCCCGCCCGGCTCGCCCAAAGCACACGCAAGGCCGAGAAGTCCTTCTGAAGCGCCTGCCCGCAGCCCGCCAAGTAACCGCCGTCACTCGTCCATAATTGGCTCAACAACATTCGGGGCACGCACCCCGCCGGCGGAAGGCGAATCATGAACGACTTCATTTTCCAGTCCCCCACGCGCTTTGTGTTTGGCCGCGGCTATGCCGACAAGGTTGGCGAGGAGGTCGCCGCGCTTGGAGCCAAGCGCGTCCTCCTGGTGTACGGCGGAGGCTCAGTGGTACGCACAGGGCTTCTCGCCCGCGTGACCTCCTCGCTCGAGGCCGCCGGCGTCGCCCACGTGGAGCTCCCGGGCGTGCGTCCCAACCCCGAGGTTGGCCTGGTGCGCAGGGGCATCGAGCTCGCGCGTGCCGAGAAGGTCGACCTCGTCCTGGCAGTGGGCGGCGGCTCCGTGATCGACTGCTCCAAGGCAATCGCGTTTGGCACGCCCTACCAGGGCGACGTTTGGGACTTCTTCTCGAAGAAGGCAAGCGTCGGCGCGTGCCTGCCCGTTGCGTGCGTGCTCACCATTCCCGCCGCGGGCTCCGAGGCCTCGGCCTCCTGCGTCATCAGCAACGACGCGCTCAACCTCAAGCGCGGCGTCAACGGTGACGTCTTCCGCCCGCGCGTGGCGATCCTCGACCCCGAGGTCACCTTCACGCTGCCGCAGTACCAGACGGCGGCCGGCGCGGTTGACATCATCTGCCACATCTGCGAGCGCTTCTTCAGCGCGGCCGGCCCCGTCCCCGTGACGGACAACATCGCGTGCGACATCATTCGCGCCGTGATCGACGCGGCGAACACCGTGGCCAAGACGCCCGATGACTACGACGCCCGTGCAACGATCATGTGGTCCGGCACGCTCGCCCACAACGACCTCTGCGGGTGCGGCCGCGCATCCGCGCCGGAGAAGCGCGCCGGCGGCTGGGAGAGCCACGGCCTTGAGCACGAGATTTCCGCGCACCGTCCCGAGGTCACGCACGGCGCTGGCCTGGCCGTTATTCTCCCAGCTTGGATGCGCTACGTCTGGCGCTCGAACCCAGAGCGCTTCCTCGCGTTTGCGCAGGGCGTCTTTGACGTGGAGCCGGTGGACGAGACGGACGAGGCCACCGAGGATGCCATCACTTACGCCATCGACGAGCTGCAGCGCTTCTTTGTTGGCCTGGGCATGCCGCGGACGCTCTCCGACCTGAATCTCCAGCCGGCCGAGATAGACGGCTGGCTGGAGACCCTGCGCCAGAACAAGGGCGAGCGCTTCGGCGAGCTTAGGCCGCTGAACATGGACGACGCGCGTGCAATCTACCTCTCGGCGTTTTAGCGGCGAGGGAGTGACGGGAGCGACCCTACGCGTTCTTCTCGACAAACCGACGCCAGCAGGCGTCTGCCTCTGCGGCCGCGCGCTCTTCGTCGATGCCCACAAGGTGTCCGCCCTGCATGACGGTCCTGCCGGCAACGACGGTGCGATCCACCGGCCCGCGCCAGCCCACCACGGCCAGCACAGCCTTGGGGTCCTCCATCGCGCCAGTAAGCTCCAGCCGGTTGGCGTCGATCATGAAGAGGTCCGCGGCCTTGCCGCTGGCCAGCTGCCCGATCTCCGGACGCCCCAGCACCTTCGCTCCCCCGCGCGTGGCGATCTTGAGCAGGTCGTAGCCGGTGGGCGCGTTGTAGCTCTCGTTGAGGCGATGGAGCAGGAAGCCCACGCGCATCTCCTCCAGCAGGCTGGAGCCGTCGTTGCTTGCCGAGCCGTCGACCCCCAGACCCACGGGAATCCCCAGCTTGAGCATGTCGCTCACGCGCGCAACGCCCGAGGACAGCTTCATGTTTGATATGGGGCAGTGCGCCACGCCCGTACCCGTCTGCGCAAGAACGCGCAGCTCGTCATCGTTAAAGTGGATGCCGTGCGCAAACCACACGTCGGGGCCCACCCAGCCAACGGACTCCATGTACGCCAGCGGGAGCATGCCCGTGGCCTCGATGGTAAAGCGCTCCTCGTCTAGGGTCTCGCACAGGTGAGTGTGCAGGCGCACGCCCAGCGAGCGCCCCAGTGTGGCGGACTCTACCAGCAAATCCTTGGTGACGGAGAACGGTGAGCACGGCGTCAGCACCACCTGCTGCATCGAGAACGGCGCCGGATCGTGGAACTTCTCGACCGCGCGCTGAGAGTCGGAAAGAATGGCGTCCACGCTCTGGACCACGGAATCGGGCGGCAGGCCGCCGTCTTTCTTGCTGAGCGACATCGACCCGCGCGAGACAACCATGCGCGTGCCAATCTGCGATGCCGCGTCGAACTCCGCCTCCATGAGGCCGTCCACCCCGTTGGGGAACACGTAGTGGTGGTCGAAGCAGGTGGTACAGCCGCCCTTCACCAGCTCGCCGAGGGCGGAGTACGTGGCGTAGCGCATGACCTCGGGGTCGATGTTCTTCCAGTACTCGTAGAGCGTGGTGAGCCAGGGGAACAGCTCGAGGTTCTGGACCTCGGGGTAGTTGCGCGTGAAGATCTGGTAGAAGTGGTGGTGCGTGTTCACGAGGCCGGGGTAGACGACCTTGCCGCGCGCGTCGATGACCTCGTCGGCGGCGGACGGCGCCGCAGCGGCGTTCGCGCCGGTGGGACCAACGTAGGTGATGACGCCGTCTGTTGCGAGAAGATCCGCGTGGGTGAACACGTGGTCCGCATCGTCGCAGGTAACAATGGTGTCAGCATTCTTTACAAGCAGCGTTCCCATTCCAGTTCCTCTCGTCCAAAGAGACCAACTGGGCGCCCATGCGCCCAGCCAACGCCCGGCGTGCTGCCGGGACGTTGCCAAGGCGATGGGGGGTGCCACATGCTCGGCCGAGGGCCGCCGGAATCCCATCCGCTTGTTGCTTGAGGGGATTTTAGCGCGCGGGCGCACGCGTCACGCGACGGATTTCGTTGCAACCGCAACACAATACGACTCACGCGCCCGCGTCCCAAAGGGCTGTTGCACCAAAATCGGTACTATTCAGTACTTTTTTGAGTTCCGCTTAGTATCGCCTTGCTGGTGACATTCCCTTACCTGCTGCTCCGTGGTTGGCAAGCATCTTCGTACTTGGCGATTCGCTAAAAAGTACTGAGAAGTGCGGTTTTTGGTGCACAAGGTGGCGCGGCGAACGGATGATGGTACAAAACAGGCTCGAAGCCCCATCCATCAAGCCTTCCGTGTGAGAAATCTTCGCTATCATGGCAGCCCCCACACGCAATGCCTCCGCGGAGAATAGCTCTCTTTCTTAAAAGGCAGTCGTGTTTGCCCAGTTGGGCGTAACCAACCTTAAGAAAAGGAGCTATTCTCCGCGGACCAAGTACGCGCACGGCACACAAGGCGGCACGAGAACCCCAACCTCACCGCACGGCTCCCGAGGCCCCGTCGGAGCCCAGGTCCTCGGCCCGGTAAGCGCCATAGCCCTCGTAGGCGTACGAGGCGTCGACGCTGCGGGCGAGAAGCGCGACGCTGCGCAGGTCGTCCGAGAGCGCCTGCCCAAGAAGCGCCTTGATCTCGAGGTCGCGCACGGGACTGCGATCCATTGCGAGCAGATAGTCTTCACGCCCAATGCGACTCCAGTCGACCGTGCGGTCAAGCTCGCGGCGGAACATGTGGTCAAGCCATATGCGCCCCGAGCGCCCGTTGCCCTCGCGGAAGGGATGGGCAATGTTCATCTCGACGTACTTCTCGACAATCTGGTCAAAGTTTTCTTGCGGCATAGTCTCGATTGACCTGATAGCAGACTCAAGATAGATTGCAGAGGCAAATCGGAAGTTGCCCTTCGCTAGGTTCACCGTGCGAATCCTGCCCGCAAAGTCGTAGATATCACCAAAAAGGGCCACGTGGATGGTCTTGAGCGCGGAGAAGGTACCCGGAACAAGTGTGTCCAGCGTCCCATCGCGGTAGAGGGCGAGAGCGGCCAGCTTCGACATGCGCTCCTCCTCATGGGCGAGCTTTACCTCATCGGTGATGTTGAGCTTGTTCTTGAGCGTCATGGCGCCACCTCGCACGAGTACGACTGGTATTAGGGCGTCCGGCTAAAGGCTCGGCAGTTGCAGCTGCCGGAACATAGGACTCCCAGATGCTAAATGCAGTGCTGGTACATCATATTCTAGCGGAGGGCGTGCAGAACAATAGACAACCCCCTACCGCGCGCCGGCGTACTTCCTGAGCTCATCCCCGCGCGGTAAAGCACCCCGAATCACACCCTCGTTCCCGGGTGCCGGTACTGGCCGTGCACGCGGGTCCTGTCGTCGTATTGGATGGCGAACTTGGGGCAGCGGTGCAGGCAGCCCAGGCACATGATGCAGCGCTCCTTCACCTAGACGGGCCGCCCGCCCCCCATCTCGAGGCCTTGTCGGGGCACTTCCTCGCACAGAGCCCGCAGCCAATGCAGGTGTCGTCCAGCATGAAGTGGGACGTCTTGCGCATCTTCTCGTACTCGGGAAGGACAACTCGCGACGTGAAGCAGGGCATGGCGCGCCTCGTGAAGTTGCCGTGCTCGCGCCGCTCGATCCGCCCGATGACCTCGGAGACCTCCTTGTCTGCCTTACGGTTGGTCTCGGCGACCTTGTCCGGGTCTGAGAGGTCGAAGGTGGGCGTCCAGTTATCCGGCATCCTCACGCTGAAGAGCGCGTCCAGGGAGAGGCCCCGTTCGCCCAACAGCTTCCTCACCTGCTCGCCCGTGAACCCGGATTGGTGCCGTAGGTGACGACGAAGAAGGCGTACCCGGGCTGCTCCGCCACAAGCGCCGAGAAGAACCACTTCACTATCTCGGGAAGGCCCCAGGCGTAGATTGGCGTGACGAAGCCGATAACGTCCGGCCGAGAAAGATGCCCGTCACACCCCTGGATACTCCGCGCCTCGTCACCCAAGGCGCCGGCAATCCTCTCGGCCACGTACTTGCCGTTTCCCGTCGCGGAGAAGTAATAGGTCATCTTCCGACGCCTCGCTTTCTTGACCTCACGCGCTCCCACATTCGAAGGCGCAGCGGAGTTGCGGCGGGACGGATACTTCTCTCGTCACATTCTATGCGGGGGCTGGCGTGGGCGAGAGACCCTAGGGACGTTGCGATGCGAGCGGCCCTCCCCTACCGCGTGCCGGCGAAGGTGCGGGAGACCCGCTGTCACCAGTCACACAAAAATCGCCCCGGCCATAATTCACCTGACCGAGGCAAAAACTAATTTGCTTGATGCCGTTCAAACTTTGTAATGAGATCACAAAGTGGGATATAGGAGCTGCGGAACTCAGCATCAAGGATGCCGTGGTGATCATAATTCGGCTGATATTCGGTCATGGAGAACTGTGAATCGACATCCATCCCATTCTTTCGCGCAGCGACTATCACAGCTCCGCGCGCCACCGCCTCCACCACATCACACGCAACAAATGTGACGCCGAGCAGGTCGGCCTTAAGCTGCATCCAGAGAGGATTTCTAGCAGCAGGGCCTATGACCTTTACGCGCACGTCCTTACCCAGTCCCTTACCGTCAGTCATGCACTCGCAGAGCCTTGCAAACTCCATTGTTGTACCCAAGTGTGTTGCGAAAACAAGCTCATCTCGGCTTGTCGTATCCCTCATGCCATAGGTAAGTGCACGGGAGTCTGCGTCTCTATACGGAGGGCCACTACCCCTCAAGTGCGGGACAAACAATACCCGAGAATCGTCGAACTTTCCGTCAAGGTATGACTTGTAGAGTTTGGGCAGACTTTCCCTGTAATAGTCGTCCGGCACATACCCAAGCGTCTTTAGCGACCACTCAAACGAAAGCCCCGCAGACGGCACAGAGGCATACGCCGTGAAAAGAGATGCGTCAACGTAACGTCCATTGGTAATCTGCCGCTTCATCGAAGATTCAGTGAGCGTTGGTTTGGCACTAAGGAGAAGTAGTCCCTCCGACGTGCCAGTCGAGTTCAGGGCCTCATTGCCAACCTGAAGGTTGCACGCAGTGGCACCAGACATGTGATCGTGACCGGAAACACAGACTGTGCATGTCTTTGGAAGGCCAGTCTTCCGACTAACCTCGCTCAGAACATGACCGCGAGGAGACCCGCTCTCCATTAACGGTGCAAACAGCTTCCGAGGAAGACCGTAGTGATCAAGTATTTCATCGGACATACGGTCATTTACAACATCGTATGCAGAGGTCCTCGATGCAAGGGTACGATCTTGGGCAAGCTGACCAGAGAGGACCCACGCAACAAAGTCAGCCATCGTAAGCCACGTGGACCCCTGCAGGTTGGCACCATGCTCGCGCATCCAGAGAATCTTGAACAATGCTGAGTTCGAGTGAGTAGGAATCCCCGTAATTTGATAGAGAGTAGTCGAATATCCAGAGGATATCGCTTCCTGAGCATATGACTCACCACGGTTGTCATACCAGAAGATAGACTTGTCAGAATAGCTTCCATCCGAGTGCACCAACACTCCTGACTCGCCCACACTGGCAACAGAGATGAACCCAATCTCCCCGGAGCACTTCCCAGCTGCCGAGACACAGGAGGAAAGCATGTCCAAAAATCCACGCACGAGCGTCCGAATGTCGTAGTCAGTGTTATCTCCTGCTGCAATTCTCGGGCTTGGCATCCTTTCGATATGAATGGGGTCGCACGAGGGAAGTTCGAAGAGCGCTACTTTCGTGTTAGTAGTCCCAACGTCGATGCCAATCGCGAATGGCAATCCTCGTCACCTCACTTTCTACTTGTAGGTATGCCTGCCAGAGGAAGGCGAGGAACACTGAAAGTATCCCCCGCCTTCCACGTAAAGTGAACCTATTCCTGAGTCTCAGCCTGCGGGTGAGTCTGATCATACGTGAGCTTGTAGGTAAGGAACACAAGCCCAGCAACGACAATAGCGATGATAATCGCCGTGATGTTACCAGAGAATACCTGGTAGATGAGATAACGGAACGGGTTGCCGCCATCAAGGAACGCAGTGATGTTAGCGCCGCCGGCAGCTGACATATCGTAACCAACGGTAGTGGCAAGCTGAGTAATGAGGGGCGATGCGGCCGAGCAAATCAGAAGGTCGCCAATAAGGCAAGGAATGGCGATGATGACCGCGCGGACAATGTTCTGGTTGCAAGCAACAACAATCATCGAGCAGAACACCGCAAGGTTGGACAGGTCGGCAACAGGAAGGGTCTGATTGCCGGGGACAATGAAGGCAAGCAGGATTGCAATTGGGGTAAGGAGAAGGCCAGTTGCGATAATCGCGGGGTTGCCGATTGCAACCGCAATATCGAGACCAATGTAGAAGTCCTTGCGGTCGGGGAACCTCTTGGCCATGAAATCCTTCACACCATCGGAGACGGGGATAAGACCATCCATGAGAATTCGCACCATACGCGGGAGGATGTACATGACCGCCGCAAGATAAATTGCAAGCGAAAGAACGCCCTTGAAATCATAGCCGGCAAGAATGCCAAGCAGAATGCCAAGCATGAAGCCAACCATCATGGGCTCACCAAAGATACCGAACCGCTTCTGAATGTGGACAGGGTCTGCCTGCAGCTTGTTAATCCCCGGAATCTTGTCGAGAATCCAGTTGCCCAGCAGACCAATCGGGAAGAACACAGCACTAGAAAGAGTGGGAAGGGAGATGCCAGGCAGGCCGCAATACTTCTGCGTGAGGGGCGCGCACCAGTCAGCAATCTTGATGATTACGATTGCAGCGATTGCAGATCCAAGCAGTCCGAGGAAGAAGTTGCCTGTCGCAACGTATACAAGAGCGCCAGCAAACGCGAAGTGCCAGTAGTTCCAAATATCGATATCAACCGTCTTAGTCCACTTAAACGCCAGCATCACAAGGTTAATCACAAGAGTGAGCACGATGGCAAAAGGAGCAATCACGGTTCCCCAGGTAATTGCGGATAGAGGTGCCCATCCAAGATCCACATCAGGGAGATCAAGCCCCGTCCGCTGAACAATAGCCTGTGCAGCAGGACCAACCTGCGCACCCATGAGGTTAAAGATGGTAAAGACACCCACGAAGCCAATGCCTACCACAAGCGCTGACCTGAATGCCTTTGAAGGTTTAATCCTAAAGCAGAGGGCAAGGATAAAAATCACGATTGGGAGCATAACAATAGCGCCCAACCCAAGAAAGTACTGAACAAAGTCATATAGACCCTGATACACGCTATCCATGGAACATCTCCATTCCTGTTAAATGGATTCGAAGTCTTGGCAATGAAGCGCATTACCCTGAGGCATCAGAGATCGACTATTTTGTCAACACATCCTTGATTTTCTTGAGCGTCTCGTCAGCGCCAATGCCAGTCAGGAACGGAAGCCCGCTAATAACTGGCGTATCAATGTCATACGGGACTTGCGTCGAGGCAACAATAAGATCAAAGTCGTTGCCAATGCTCGGGACGCTTCCGACATTTCGCTGATCTGCCTCAAACTCGATCCCTTGCTCACGCAGATAATCGCAGACCTTTTCCTCAACCACAGTTGAAGTCGCAATTCCTGTTGCGCATACGAATAGAATCCTTTTCTTTGCCATTTCCAATCCTCTCCTGCCCTTGGATAGACCCAAGATTGCCTGCAGACCAAATGATTACGTCAAGAACCTCTTGACTAACTCAAACAAAGACCGATCGTCACGTGCAGAGAACATCTTCTCAACACTGTCAGCGTCCTGGGCAAGCTTGATGACCTTTTGGAGGAACTCGAGGTGAGCATGTCCATCATTAAGGGCAAGCATAAAAACGAGCGTCACCAAAACTGTTTGGTCGGGGTCTCCCATAACCCTAAACTCCACTGGTTCCGCAAGTGTCGCAACAGCAACTGCCGGCTTAATAACGTGTTCAGGGTCCGTATGCGGAATCGCAACGCCAAAGTTTTCAAAGGGAAGCCCCGTCGGGAATGCCTTCTCGCGATCCATAACATGCTGCGCAAAATCATCGTGAACTTTTCCCGCAAGCACAAGTGGCTGAGCCATCTTGGAAAACAGCTCGTCTTGACTCGTTGCAGTCAGATTTGCCTGGATTGCCCCTGGTTCGACAGAAACGTCCATTACAACCTCCCCTCGCCATCCTCATATGCGCCCGAGCCGGCACCAGCTAGGCAACCTGCTCTGCGAATTTTCCGATAAGTACGTCTTTGTTAATCTCAATTGCGAGGTCATACGCCATCTCAGAGACGGCGTTACGCGCATCCATCAGAACGGAGACGAGATTCGCCTCCTCATGGTTCTCCTCGTAGCGCTTCGCAACAGCACGAATGTATGCCTGGCGAAGATCGCTGGCGATGTTTATCTTCATCATTCCGTACTGGCGCATGGCGCGGATTGTCTCAAACGGAATCCCCGAACCGCCATGAAGGACGAGCGGCACAGGAGCGACCTTGGAAATCTCTGCCAGAACATTGAGGTCGATCTTCGGCTTCTCCTGGAGACCATGGACATTTCCAATAGAGACGGCAAGCGAGTCGCAACCGGTTCGATCGCAGAACTCCTCAACCTGAGCAGGGTCAGTGTGACAATCAGCTTCACTGACGTGATCATCTTCCTTGCCCTTGAGTGCACCAAGCTCGGCCTCAACAGGCACACCGTAGCAGTGCGCAAAGTCGACTGCTTCACGAGAGAAGCGGATATTCTCCTCGAAGGGCAGCGCAGCACCGTCAATCATCACCGAAGTGAAACCCGCCTCTACAGCTTGGCGCACATCGTCGAGTGTCTTGCCGTGGTCAAGGTGGAGCGCAAACGGTGTCACGTAATGCTCAGCGGCCATCTTCGTTGTCTCGGCAATGTACTCATAGCCAGTGAGCTTCACATTCGTCGGTGCAACCTGAACGATTCCAGGCATTCCCGCACGCTGGAAAGCATCCATGATTGCCAGGGTCATCTGGACGTCAGTGGAGTTGTAAGCGGGAACCATAAGCTTGTTCTTCTTTGCGATCTTGAAAAGATCATTCATATTCACGAGCGGCATGTATTTCCTCCTTTTGGAAATTACTTATGGCCTTACTCGCGAATATATATACAAAGCTAGACAAATTTGTGCAAGTATAGTGAAGATATACAAATATCGGCAAATTTAGACTTGACAATACATAACTTGTCACTATGCAATTATAAAGTTGCTTCAAATACCTGCGGAAATGGAACCCTACATGAACCGAGACGTGTTCCGCGCCATGCGATAAGAGAGAAAAGTTATCCTCTCCCAATGGACAAAGAACCCGTCACAATCGCTCAAATTTCTAATTGCATCTTCTACAAGCGGTCGGTATTTTGCCCCCAACGGGAATCAGGCCCTAGGAAGAATTGTCCCCACCACATAGCGATAGGCTTGAAGCCATACGTTGCCCCACTCCGCCGGTGTATCATCTGCATAGAAAATGTGCTGCTCGAGGTGAAGGACGGGCGAGTCTGCGCTAACCCCAAGAGCCTTGCCCTTGGTCTCTCCGGCAACCTCAGCTGAATAGCGAGCGTTAGAGAAACCTATCTTCTTGCCAGAAAGCTTTTCTAACGTTTGAAACAACGTCTCTTTGGAGAAGTCAACCTTCTCAATTCCCGGTACCGCATTTGCCCTGATGCGATTCTCGATATACATAATTGGCTTACCTTCGACATATCGTATTCGCCGCAGGAAGAAGACGGGATCCCCCTCTTTGATATAGAGCTTTCCTGCCAAGAAAGCATCGGCGGGGATAATCCCACCGCTTATTTCTTTGGTTTGAAAGCTGATTCCCTGGGACTTGAGCGACTCCGCAAATGAGAGGAGGGTGTTTCCCGTGGGGTGCGATATCATTTTTCGATCTGTAACGAAGGTCCCACGACCACGATACTGAACAAGGAGACCTTCATCTACCAGGATCTTTATTCCGTTCTTAAGGCACCCTCGACTAACACCAAGCATATCGCAGAGTTCAAACTCTGTCGGAATTTTACTGTTTGGCTCCCATTCCCGCATATATATTTTCTCACGAATGAAGTCGGCAACCTGGACATGCAAAGGCGTACTGGAGTTCTTCTCAAGCGGCAAGGTGCACCATCCTTCCTATTGCAACGTTTCCAGTCTAGAGAGAGCTCACTGTCGAGCGCGAGTTTCAAGATCAGACGCAAGTTCACTTCTTGCTCCGGCCGCCATCGAACGCAGCGTCTTCAGATAGTCCCTGCGAGCGCCTTTGGTCTTACGCGATTCAAGGGTCTTATCAATCGAGGAGATAGAGTCGTTAAGCTCATTAAGTAGACGGTTGCCTTCCGAGACCATGTGCTCACCGTCTACTCCTGTCGTAAAGTGAATTCCTGCAAAGAGGAGTGCCGCGATAAGAATTGCCTGCCAGAGAAATCCAGCTATCGCACCGCCAATAACAAGCGCCAGGCACACGATGATCGCGGGAACCCTCTCGGTAAGGTAGTCGACAGCTGGCTCCTCGGAGACAAATTTGGCATAGCTCGGACCACCGCCTGAGGCAATGTCAGTGCGTGCCGCCTCGAATCGAGCCGCCATTACTCCGGTACAGGAGGTCGCGTTGCTGTCTTCTATCGATTTTTCGATAGTCTTTATCAGGTCCTTTATTGCTTTTAACGAACTTGCACTTGGATAGAAGTAAGGCTTATCTGACAAAATCTCATCGAACATTTTTATCTCCCAGGTACATCAACTAGACAAGAAGAACTATTGTCCATATTTGTACACCTTGCAAGAGCTAACGCCACAGACGGCAACGACGTGTCACGGAGGATGGCCCCATTCGCTCGGGACCTGGCAGACGTACAATGTGGATTACTCGCGGTTAACGGAAGATTAACGACACCAGAACTATCCCGAAGAAGATCTCTTGAGCGAGCCAATCTTTTCGCCGATGATTTTCAAGCATGGCAGTATACTGAATCCAGCAACAATATTCGTAAAAGGTATCTACATGTCTTCCATGATTAATAAGGATTGTGCCACTCCTATCTACAAGCAGGTTGTCAATATTCTCACCGAGAATATTAGTTCGGGCAAGTGGCGCGAATCGGACAGAATACCATCTGAACTCGAACTTGCATCATCACTTGGTGTAAGTCGGGGAAGTATCAAAAAGGCCGTATCTGAGCTTGTCGATGCTGGAGTACTCGAGCAGATTCAAGGAAAAGGTACCTACGTTAAGCCCCATGACATTTCCTTCCCACTTAACGAGGGACTGATTTCTTTTTCCGAGTCCCTCCGAGAGCAGGGGATTTCATTTGTGACCACGATCTTGGTCTCGGAAACGCTGAAGGCTGATGAGGAGCTTGCCTCCAAGCTCGAAATTCCCATTGGCTCTCCTTACATGCACATGGAGCGAATACGTTCTGTGTCCGGTGAGCCGATAATGTACATCGAGAACAACATCAACTGCGCATTGGTTCCAAACATTGGTTCCGAGGACTTTGAGAAAGTCAGCCTCTTCGAGACCATCGAGAGGCTCAGCGGGCACAAGGTCGCCTATTCCGATACAAGCTTCTTTGCAATCGGCGCCGACGAGAAAAGAGCCAAATCGCTCAAGGTAAGCCTTGGCCAGCCGATGCTTCAGCAAATTCAGACAGTCTTCCTTGATAACGATAAGCCCATCGAGTATGCACGGGTCTGGCTACGCTCTAACCGTTTTTACGTGGGCACCATCTCCCAGAGAAGGTCAGCTGGCAGGCTCTAGGCTGCTTTTTTGATCCCCCTACCTCACCAACAGAGCCGGGGCTGTCATTACCCGACAGTCCCGGCTCAATCATTTTTGATGAGAATTACCCACTAATCAATCAAGGGCATCAAAGAGCTCAGTCAAAAGCTCCCTTTGGTCTATTGCCAGCTTCAGGGCACTGGAAATACCCGTTCCTTGAGCACCGCGTTGAATGAGCCTGCGCACATCATTGCCAGTCCTAATCCCTGCTCCCTCCATGATTACGATTTCCTTGTTTATGGAGCGAACTGCAGAGATGGTTTGGTCGATATAATCATCGCTGCTGGTTATCCCGGTGCCAACCAGAGAGCTGGGCTCGCAAAGAATGACATCGGGGTCCATAGCGGCAACTGCCTTCGACTCTGTGATGCTATCCGCGGCAACAATGGTGAGAACCTCGAGCTCTTTGGCTCGATCTATAGTTGCGGCAAGCCTATTCACGCAGAGCGGATGAGCAGTGTGATTCAAAAAGATTGCCTCAACTCCAATGCTTTTCAATGATTCAAGCGGAGCAAGGCCCATGCCCTTTCCGTCGCCAATAAGGTCTGCATGCTGCGCAGTCACAACCACATTGCAAACGCTCTGGGCAATCTGGAAAAGCTCGGGCATTGGAGCAGAATAAAAAATTGTGTGCCGTCTTCCAGCTGCTACCAAGTCAGTGGTCCTTGCAGCGGCAACCGCATCTTCGCCCGTAAAGTAGGTCTTTGGGCTTACAGTAAACAGCGGCAGCTCTAGATCTTCGCGCTTCACTATTACCCCCCTTCAAAGATTCGGATAAGCATGGTTACTGGATAGCGATTGTGTCACCCACGTTGATATCTGGAACCTCTTCGGTATCGACCCTAATCGATCCCGGCAGAACTCCTGGCTCCTTGGAGAAGTTCACGGTCAAGTGTCCCAACGTCACAAAATTCTCGTTAGCGACATCCCCAACTTCCACGATTGTGTAAGTTTGGTTATTGAAGGAAATCGTTCCGCCATTGTGCACGACCTCGTCGGTGGTAGGCTTCCCGTCGTGAACCACACAGATATCTCTAAGTTCAGTTGGGGCGGTGGGCCCAAACAGAACAATCATTTTCTCTTCCATGAGAGCGCGGACCGACGAACCGATTTCAGTAGCTTTAACTGAATACATAAAGTAGCCCCTGTTAGCTAATAACGACAACGTTACACACTCTGTGCCTCGTCCACACCAGAGTTGGCAATTCCAATTCCTCGGGATCGTTGGATAGCCGAGATTGCCTGCTCAAACGCACCGTGATATTTCGAGCTGGGCATGTGCTCATATGCATCCTCGACCATAATTCCCGAGAGCCCTGGCATCTCCACAAACGACGGACGCAAAGAAAGAGTTTTGATCTCATAGGCTTTTGTTATTACGCCGCTCTCGTCAGTAAGAATCACAACAAAAGCCTTGCGCGAAAACTTGATCTGGCACATTCCCGTTCCGAGGTAGCCAACATGATCCTTAGCCAGTTCGTGGATCAGCTTTCGAACCCTGTTCCAGTAACGATATTGCATGTACGTTCCTAGGCCCCAGATAATGAGGAAGAAAACAACTACTCCAATACCTTGAACCAAGCTCTGAACCATGTTGGTACCTCGAATAACGTTGTGAATTGACTAGAGACCAAACGAGAGCACGTAGGCCAGGACAATCTGAATCGGGCTCGTGATGAGCTTCCCGAACAGGAATGCAGGATAACCAATCTCGATAGTCTCCGGCTTTGCCTCCATAAGCGTCATACCAACGGGAGCAAAGTCAGAACCGACCTGGCAGTTAACCGCAAAGAATCCAGGAAGGGCATAGTTGGCCGGGATGTTGCCAGCGGCAATCTGGTCACCAATCAGGACAGAAAGGACGGAGGCGATGATTGCTCCGGGACAGATGAGCGGCGAGAGGAACGGAATGGAGCAGAACAGACCAACCAGAATCATCCCTGGCAGAGAGCTTGCAATTGGGGTTAGGAAAGCAGCAATGACATTGCCGAATCCCGTATAGTTAATAATGCCGATAAGGACCGAGACGAAAGCCATGAACGGGATGATGTTCTTGATAACGTCGTCGACCGTATCCCTCGCAGCCTGGTAAATTATCGAGATGAAACGTCCGACGCCAGTACCAATCTTCGAGATAACATCCATTGCACCGTTGCTCTTTTTATTCTGAATCTCGGAGCGACCTTCAGCAATCTTGGCATGGACGTCCTCTTCGCTCAGCTTTCCGGAATCCTCATCGGCAGCAGGCATCTCAACGGGTTTAGGAGTATCGGCAACTGCATCGGTAAGAGTGACACCGCTGGGTTTTACATCGGATACGAAAAGATCGGCAGTGATGAAAGAGGCGAGAGGTCCAGAAGGAGAGCCAGGCTTGATGTTCAAAGTCTTTATCCCCATCTTGGGATATGTGCCACAGCGAGCAACTCCCGCACAATCGATAACAGCAACGCAAGCCTCGCTGGTATCGACGGGATTCTTGAACTGGTCAATAACGGGCGCACCAGTAGCATCTGCAATTGCCTGAGCAACAGGGTTAATGCCACCAAGGCAAACGTTCAAGATATAAGGCTTCTCATCCGTAGGTGTAATGGTCAGAGGACCACCCCAACCATTAGGACCATGGGAAACGATTACGCTTTTGTATTCACTCATACGAGAATCACTCGCCTCTCGGAGTATTCGTTATAAATTCACTGTTAAGCAGCAAGCTTCTTCTTTTCATTGTGCTTGACCATGGCGAAGTAGACCTTCTCCGTCACAATGCCCTTGATTAGGCAGACAATAAGACCCACGAAAAGGAAGCGAATGGCGAGAGCAGAGGAGTTTCCTCCCACTGCCTCATATCCCGCCGAGATTCCGAGCCAGACGAACAGCTCCGACGAGTTAGCATGGGGGAAAAGTCCCGTGATGGGGTGCATCATGGACACAACGGCATCGTAGAATGCGGGCTTGTACTTTTCTTCGACAAACACGCCGAAGGTATACGCCATCGGGTTGCACAGGAAAAACGTGCACAGGAATGGGATGAGGGTGTAGCGAAGGACTGCATACTTGGTGCACTTCTTCATGAATCCATACACGCGCTCCTCGCCGATAAGCGCGATGAGTGCCTTAATGGTGAGAATCAAGCAAACCAGCATTGGAATCATGCTTGTAATGAACGATGCGAACTGCTGTCCTGCGGCGTTGAACAGTCCTGTAAAGTTCTCCGCAAGCCATATCATTGCGTCATTGACAGCTCCCATGTAACCCTCCAATTTCTAGCGACTGTACGTATCCGTTCGATATCAGTGAAGACAAGGCCCGACCTATCCACCTCCATTGGTAATCAGCTAACTTGTCTATGGTTGTATAGTATTGTCTGTAGTTGTTTCTTAAATAGCAAATGGGTCGAACGGCATGTGAAAAGGCGCTAACGGTTGAATTCCCTAGCACCAAGCGTGCCGACAGCATCGTGAAGCTCCAAGAAGGCGCCATACTTACGTTCATACATGCTGACTGCCTGCTGATTCGGTTCAAACGCTTCTTCCTGTTTCCCAAGCTCCTGCAAGATTGTTACAAGGTCAATTCCCCGCACAGCTGACGCCGCAATCATGGCTGCTCCTTGGGCAGCACCCTTCACTCCGGTCAGACGCACAATCTGTTTGCTTAGGACTGAAGAAAGTATCTGCATCCACAAATCTGAGTGTGCTCCCCCACCCACTACACGAATCTCTCCCCAAGATCCAGATTCATCTACATGTTCAAGTAGCTGTCTAAAGCCCATGGAGATTCCCTCCATTACGGCTCTCTGCAAGTCGCTTCTTGAGGTTTCAAGTGAAATGCCCACGAATGCCCCGCGAATACTTGAATCACCATACAGCGTCTTATCCCCATTGAGGAACGGATAAAAGATTAATCTATCCGTATCGTAGAGAATGTCATTTGCGCGGGCATCCTCAAGGTCGTAGTCCGGGCATCTTAACATTTCACGCGTTAGCCAATCTACGGCATTTCCACAGGTCTGGATGGTGAGCTGAATCAATGTTGACAGGCTTCCCGATGACTCCGAGAACAGAACAGATTTCCCCCATTTTGCTCGGATGCTACCGGGCAATGAGTACATAAGCACCCCAGAAGTACCAAGAGAGATGACAGGGACCCTCTCTCCAAAGCAGCCTGTCGGAATTGCCGAGGCCGGATTATCCCCCGTTCCACGAATAACCGGAGTACCAGCAGGGATGCCACTTGCCTCCCCTGCCATCTTCGTCACGCCCCCAACAATACTGTCAGCGCTCTGGATCTCTGGAAGGATGTGCAGCGGTACGCCCAACGACTTGCACGCAGTCGTTGACCAGATGCCCTTTTCAAGATCAAATAATGACGAAGTCGATGCCTCGCACCAATCCGTGCCAATTGCGCCACTGAGGCATTTAACGATCCAGTCAGGCGCAATAACAATGGTGCGAATTCTAGAGAAGACATCAGGACGATTTGCTTTTATCCATGCAAGACTTAGGGCTGGGCTCCCGGTCGAGATGATTCGAGCAAGGTAGCTCTCGCCGGCATCCGCCAATGCCGTTCTGGCATCGGAAACCAATTCCGCCGACCTGAGATCATTCCACATAATAGCAGGACATACAGGGACATCGCGCTCATCAAGGCATACAAGTGTGTGCATCTGTCCAGTCACGCCCACGCCTGCAATTTCCGAGGCAGGATACCCCTCAAGTATCTCGCGAGATGCTTCAGCTGTTGCTTTCCACCAGATCATTGGGTCAATCTCTCGCCACTGGGGAACTGGCTCAGAAATGTTATAGGATCTTGTCGCCATACGCTCGACGTGACCACACTCGTCCGTCACAACAACCTTGACAGATGAGGTGCCCAAATCTATGCCAACGAATCTTTTCATTGCATCCCAATCGATTCTGCGGGGGAAGCTGCAACGCATACGCGAAGTCAGGTTGTTCGCAAATCCCCTGCCCCAGCAGATTTCAGCAGAAGGCCTAATAGGGGAGGCCGTTAATCGCACGAGTGGTCTTGTATGCGACATCTGCGACGGCTTTGCGAACATCAATGAGCACGCGGGCAAGGTTGTGCTCGTTATTGTTTGCTTCATACGCCTTACCGACCGTAGTAATGAAAGCCTTACGCAGATCGCTTGCAATATTTACTTTCACCATGCCGTATGGCTGCATGGCATGAATGATTTCGTAAGGGATGCCAGACCCTCCGTGGAGCACGAGCGGGCAAGGCGCAACTGAATAAAGCTTCTCCAGAAGAGGAAGATCTATCCGCGGTGTATCCTCGAGACCATGAACATTGCCAATCGAGACAGCCAGCAAATCGCATCCGGTGCGATCCACGAACTCCTCAACCTGAGAGGGATCTGTCTTCAAATCGGCTTCTGAGACATGATCGTCTTCCTTCCCCCTAATAGCACCAAGCTCAGCCTCAACAGGGATTCCGTAGCAGTGGCAATAATCGACAGCTTCACGCGAGAAGCGAATAATCTCTTCGAAGGAGAGGGCAGCTCCGTCAATCATGATTGAGGTAAATCCAGCCTGGACTGCCTGTCGAACGTCTTCGAGCGTCTTACCGTGATCGAGATGCAAAGCGGTGGGTACTACATAGCCCTCTGAAACCTTTTTCACAATCATTGCGATTGTCTCGTAATCAGATAGCTTGACGTTGGTTGGAGCAATCTGGAGGATGCCCGGCATACCAGCACGTTGCAGACCATCCAGGATTCCGAAAGTCATCTCCATATTCGTAGTGTTATACGCGGGCAGAAGCCAACCGTTCTTTTGAGCAATTGCCACCAGTTCGAGTGAGCTAACGACAGCCATGACAAACTCCGCCTTTCTTTCGATAGACCAAGACTTTGCCTGCAATATACTCTATTTGTTTATGGTTGTATATGGTCGTATATATAACTATATTGTCGAGTCATCAGAGCAACAGTTCAACGACTTGAGGAAGGCAGATTATGTGTCAGAAAGCAGTAGCCTTCGACTTTGATGGCACCTTGGTGAACTCTGCTGCCATGTGGAGGAAAACCTTGGAAACGTACTTGGCCGACTATCTACCGGACAACTCACGCTCCTATCTCGATGAGATTGAACACCTCAGTTTTGGCGAGAAATGTTGCAGATTCCACGACGAGCTGGGAGCCGGCGGTACTGTTCAGGAAGTATTTGATGACTTGAGCTCACGCGTTATCACTGGATATGCCAATGACGTTATGCCCTTGCCACATGCGCTTGAATATGTTGCCTTTCTCCATTCAAAGGGGATACAACTTTCTATCGCAAGCTCAACGCCACCAACAATAATCAGAAATGCACTCAGCAACCTCAACATAGCCGATAACTTCGCCGCAATTGCCTACACAGGAGATGTTGGCAATGACAAGAGCCAGCCAGATGTCTACCTCGAGGCAATAGAGCGCGTCGGGTCAGCACCGGAACATTCGATTGTTTTCGAAGATGCGGTCTTCGGCTGCAGAGCATGCAGGCTTGCAGGTATTCGTACAGTGGGTATTACGTATAAGAAGAATGACCAAGACACTCAAGAGCTTCGCCGCTATTCAACCATCGTCATAGAGGATTATCACGATCCGAGAATCTACGAAATCGAAAACCTCTAGGCATCATTTGAAACCGCTGCTAAACCAGCTCTTATATGAACTCGAGCGGATAGAGGGGCACCGAGCTAATCTGCAGCCGCCTCGCTCGAGTTGAATCTGTTGTGAGTCGTGATGCCGACCGACCTGAGTGGGACCGCATAGGAGGAGAGCGCGTCAGCGAAGACCTCGGCGCTCGCGAGGTCGACGCTGGCGATCGACGCACGCACCCTCTCAGAGCCGGTCTTCCCCCTCGACGACACGCAGCAAAAGCAGTCACCCGAGTCGTCAGCGCCCGTGGGGACGCCGAACTCAGCATTCGGCAGCCCGCACCTGCCCGATCCGCCGCCTTACCTGGGCATGAAGCCATGAGGCGGCGGGCCCCTGAGGGACTCGTCCAGCCGAGGCCCGTCCACTTGGATCGACTCTCCTCGAACACACTTGTCCATCTAGCCATCACGTCGCAGAACCGCCTCCCCATGCACCAGGATGTTGGCAGGCTCACGGAGCACCCCGCCTTTCGCTCCCCGAGGGAAGTGTCCTCGGGCGAGAGCGTGGCACCGACGAACTCGAGCCCCGCTAGGGACAGCCTCGATAGCGCCAGCAGCCACCCACCCCCTCGCTGGGCGTGCGCCCGCACCCATGTCAGACCCAACACTGGGTGCTGTCGGCATCGTACCCGCCCCTGACGACGTGCAAGCAGCCGCGCCTCGGGCACTCGCCTGGCTCGCCAGACGGCTCTCCCGCGACGAGCGTATCCCTGGTCCTCCTGGCAAGCTCGCACCTTTCGCCCGCCGGCAGCGCGAGCGCGCCTACAGCATATTGTTGTTCATCCGGGCCTCCAGCCCCTCGCTCTCTTGGTCGAAACGAAGGCGAGCAGGAAGTCCGGCCGCATATATCAGGACTTGTTTAACAGCGAATCCCGAACATCTGAATCGCTGGGCACTAGGGACGTTGCGATGCAAAGCAGCCCTCCCCTACCGCACGCCGGCGTACTTCCTGGGCTCGTCCCGCACGATTTGGTCCATAGTCTCCCGGCTGAAGGCCTGGTCGACTTGCTCGGCCGCAACCGACCTGTCGGCGAAGGCGTCGAATATCCGCTGCTTGTTCGCCAGAATCTGCATGATTCGCTCGTCGATGGTGTCCGTGCAGAGCAGCCGGTGGACAAAGACCTTCCTCGTCTGCCCCATGCGATAAGCGCGGGAGACGGCGTAACTCTGCGCCGCCGAGCGGCATGGCGGGTGCGGCCTCAAAGTGGTCAATCCACGCCGGACGGCAAGCAGTCGATGGTCGCGTGGTAGCGCGAGCTGGGGCTGAGGGTGCGGCCGGCGAGGAAATCGAACATGCGGCGGCTGAGCTACGAGTAGCTCGCCGGGCTGCGGAAGATCGTGATAAACCCCGTGCGATGTCCCTTGGTGTACGAGGAGTTCCGTCTTAAGGAGTTCGAGCGCGACCGCGACGGGACCTGGCTGGACGAGATTCCGGACGGGAACGACCACAGCATCGACGCGGTACACTACGCCATGATGGACAACGTGCTGCGCGGGGCGTAGGCTCTTATCGCCTGCGCCTTCCCCTATGCGTCAATGTCCTCGTCTCTGAAGAAGAGTGAGATGGGATAGTTCTCTATCTGGGCCTTCTCGGCCTTCGTACAGCGCTCAAGACAGCGCCTAGCCATGTCCGCATCGCCCAAGAGCGCATAGGCGGCCGCCTGTACGTATCTCTCGCGGGCGTCTATGACGAGGTTGCGGAGCAGGTCCTTCTCGTCATCCTCAAGCTCTCGCCTTCTCTTGAGCGCCTGCATGAGATTGAGGAGGTACGTCTGAGAATCGGTATCGAACTCGTGGAGCTTCCTGGCGAGGATGGCCGCGCAGGCAAGGAGGGCCTGGGGCTGCTTTGCACCCTTGTCATATGCCGACAGCATCTCCAGCACCTTCTGATTGAGAGGGGTCTGGTTTCCTGCCGTAACGGGGAACCGGTCGAGCTGCTCGGAGAACTTGTCGGGCTTCAGGTTCACCGCCTTCGCGAACTCCTCCTCGCCCAGTGCCATGAGTGCAGGTACCGGATCGAAGCCAAGATCCTTGTCCAAGGCCTTCTGGTCTGAGTAGCCAAAGACGAAGACGAGCCTGTCGGAGAGGATGTCGAAGAGCTCATAACCGCCCTCTTCCCGCTTCCTTGCAAGTGCGTAGACCTGCGCTCCCTGGATGTTGAAGTTCACAACGGGCGACCTGAGCTCAACGCCTTCCAGCGGCTTTTTCTCCACGAAGACGGCGTGCATGAAGCCCATGTCGTTCAGCTCCTTGGAGGTCATCTTCTCCGGGTCCCACTTGGCGGTTATTCCCAGCGCGTCGAGCGTCTCCACGAATGGTCTGTACGCGTTAACAGTCTTCTCAAGCCTATGGAACGTCTCGTCTTCGTCCGCCTCCTGCTCGATGTGGAGCACGTTGCGATCATCGATGGCGAACGTGCCTGTCTTGAGGAACTCCAGGACGAACCTGGCCGTGTTGTAGCGCCTCCGGAAATCGCCTGAAATGGACCAAGTAAGCGAGGCCTTTTTATTGCTTTCCGAGAGGGTCATGCTCACACCCTCGAACTCGATGCATGTTCCATCCCTTTGGTCACCGAGCATCACCATGGTTGAGAACTCGAAGCCGCCAGCGGATACCGTGTGCTCTGCTCCCACGCCAAACATGCTGACGTCGCCAACCTTGCCGATGACGCGTGTGAGGCCATTCTTCGTCGTGCCGTACACGTAAGGCCCGTCGCCAAGACCTGCCAGCGAAATGGGGCTCTCCCCGCTGAACAGCTGGGACGTGAACGTGAAGGACGTGATGTCCGGAGGAAGCTCGAACTTGTCATCAAGGAATCCGTAGCCCGTGACCTCCGCATTGAGCTGCGACTCGTGCTCACGTTGGAACTGGATGATTAGTCGTTTGGCTTCGCGCGGGTCGTCTGGGAATGGCTTCACGCGCACCGAGGCCGTCTTCTGGCCATCTCGCGCTCCGTCGAGGATTCTTGTAAGCTCGTAGGGGTGCAGCGCCGAGTAGTAGACCTGCCGTGGCCGTGCGTCCTTCTCGACCGCCACGCAGAAGAGCAGGACACCGTGGAATACGTCGAGGAAGCGCCTGAGGTCGACCACATCCATCGAGTACTTCACGAAGCCCCTCTTGTTGGTCCGGAGCTTCCTCGTGGTGCCCTTTACCTGAACGGTCACCTCACCGGTGAGGTTTTCCTTGGTCAGCTCGGAAGAGCTGTAGACCTCAATGGTGCCATCTATGAGGATGTTCTTGTCGTTCTCGTCCAGGTTCGGGTAGAGCGTGTCGCACTTCAGGATGATGCTTCGCACTGCATCGACGGCGACGCTCTCGATCCTTCTGTCGTCGGGAGTCTCGAATCTTGCCAAACGCTTCCTTTCCACAGGTCTTTGTTCACATGATTATATTCCCCTGCTTTGTCCCGTATGCTCCCTGCCATTACGCGTAGTGACCTGTGACGGGCTGGGATTATCGGGCCATCTTCTCCATTGAACGAGAAAGGGCTGGATATGGCCGAGGGACAGGACGAATACTGGTTGCCGGAATGCGTGAGGTCATACCTGAGGGCAGCCGGGTACTCGACGCGGGCGTTGGAGGACATGGAACCGCACGTGCGGGAGTGGGACTCGTGGATGCGGGCGGTCGGAGAGTTCTACGACTACCGGGACACCGATGGGTTCGGCAGGGTGTACCAGGTGCACCGGCGCACGATCATGCCGGCGATGCGGGTGTGCCGCGAGTGGGGGTCGCTTCTGCTCGACGAGAAGACCGTGGTCGCCTGCGAGAGCCGGGAGTGCGCCGACCGGCTGGCGTCGTTCTTCTCGTCCACGAACTTCTGGGGAAGGGCGCAGGAGACCGTGGTTCGGGCGTTCGGGCTGGGCACCGGGGCTTTCGCCGTGTGGCTGGACGTGGGGCGGCGCCTGGTGCGCGTGTGTCACTACGACGCGCGCATGGTGGTACCGCTGTCGTGGGACGCCGAGGGCGTGCGCGAGTGTGCCTTCGTCACGCGGTGCTTCTCGCGCGGCGCCCTTCTCGACCAGCTCGGCGAACCACCCTCGAGCGTCTCGGCGTCGTCTAGGAACTCTACGCGCGATGCGGGAGGGATGTTTCCCGGGCGCCCGCTGTAGCTTCCCTAGCAACCAAACTTGCCAAGTGATTCTTTGTCCCACGAACGAGATATTCTGAGGATTGAACGAATGACAGATTTTATCGCGGACTTCTCTCCCCGCTCTTCGCTCTCATGAGTTTTCCCATCTGTCGGTGACCGAACTGATATTTAATCCGCACGATCATCAGATGGTAAAATGCATGCGGCTTAATTTCATTCGCGAAGGGCCAAGCGAAGTATGCGGAACTTACCGAGGGCGGTGCGAGCGTGTCGCAGTGTAGGGATGTCCTCGTGGAGGACGGTTCCATCCTAATAATGCCTCGAGTTTCGAAGAACCTCAAGGTCGCTGCCGCCGAGGTGATTCGATTTTTCCGGCAGGAACTTACTCGCATTTATCCACTCGTGCATCATCAATGAACTCTCCGAGGGGGACTAGAGAGTGACGGGACAGGTCAAGTCAAGGGAGCGCGTCCAGGAACACGGCGAGGTGTTCACGAACGAGCGCGAGGTCAATGCCATGCTCGACATGGTGAAGCAGGAGACCGAGCGTATCGACTCGCGGTTCCTCGAGCCCGCATGCGGCGACGGCAACTTCCTCTCCGAGGTGCTCAGAAGGAAGCTGGACGTGGTCGACGCGCGATACCGCAGGTCGCTTCCTGAGTGGGAGAGATACGCGTTCATCGCTGCAGGTAGTATCTATGGCGTTGAGCTTCTTCGTGACAACACGATTGCATGCCGCGAGAGGTTGTATGGGATTGTCGAGAGTCACTACGCGCGGGTGTCCAAGGGGAACCAGAGCCATGCCTTTCTCCATGCCATCGCATTCGTGCTCGAGCGAACCATTCTCAACGGCAACGCCCTCAGTCTAAAGGCAGTTGACGAGCACGGACATGACACCGACGAGCCAATCGTCTTTTCCGAGTGGTCCGTCGTCCTGGGTGACAAGGTGAAGCGCCGCGACTTCCGCCTCGACGAGATGCTGGAGGGCAACGTCGACAAGGGTCAGACCCGCTCCCTTTTTGCGTCAGACAACACACCCGCGGTCGATTGGGAGTATGACGAGGAGACGAAGTCGTTCATCCCAAAGCCCATTCGAGAGTATCCGCTTACGAGCATCTACGAGGTGATGGATGTTGAGTAGCCTCCTCGAGAGCACCTACAATCCGGACGTGCTGAGCTGCATCGCGAACCTGAGCAACGATGAGGTGTTCACCCCGCCCGAGCTCGCTAACAAGATGCTCGACCTGCTTCCGCAGGAGATATGGAGCGACCCCAACGCGACGTTCCTGGACCCTGCATGCAAGTCAGGTGTGTTCCTGCGTGAAATTGCCAAACGACTTATTAATGGACTCGAGAGCGAATATCCAGATTTACAGGAGCGCCTGGATCACATATACAAGAAGCAGATTTTTGGCATTGCAATAACCGAGCTCACGAGCCTGCTCTCGCGGCGAAGCTTGTACTGCTCCAAGTATCCGAATAGTAAGTACTCGGTCGTGCAATTTGAAGAGCCTCAAGGTCGAATCGACTATAGACAGCTTGACCATACATGGGAAGGCGGCCGTTGCAAGTATTGTGGAGTGCCTAAGTCGGTATATGACCGCGAAGAAGACATGGAGTCATATGCCTATGAGTTCATCCATTTAACTAATCTCGAAGAGGTATTTAAAGTGAAATTCGACGTCATCATCGGTAACCCTCCATATCAGATGAACGATGGCGGCGGTAACGGTAGTAGCGCAATGCCGATATACCATCACTTCATAAATCAAGCAAAGAAGCTAAACCCTCGATACCTCTGCATGATTGTTCCAGCTAAATGGCAGTCGGGTGGAAAGGGCCTTGACAGCTTCCGAGACACCATGCTTCATGACCGCCGAATTAAGGAAATGGTTACCTACAGCGATTCGAGAGATTGCTTTCAGGGAGTCGACATTGCTGGAGGAGTTTCATACTTCCTCTGGCAAAGGGATTACGACGGTTTGTGCAAATCTACATTCATTGAGAACGGCGAAATGATGACCTCGGAGCGCAAGCTTGATGAGTATTCCATTTACATTGCCTCGGACAAAGCGATTCATGTAATCAGGACTATTCAACAAAGGGCAACCAGTTATTACGATGGGATTGTCCGGTCTCGTAAACCATTTGGCATTGGGGCGGGATGCGAATCTCATAAGGGGAATCTTAAGCTTAGATATCGCGGAGGATTGACCGCCGTTAGTTCTGACGAAGTAACAAGCGGGCTTGAGATGGTTGATCAGTGGAAGGTCATTGTGTCGAAGGCGGCAGCCGAGCACGCAGGGCAATCCGATAAGAATGGTCAACGCAAGATGCTAACCGTAATCGAAGTTCTTCCTCCTCGAACGGTTTGCAGCGAGACATATCTCGTGGTAGATGCATTTGACTCCCAGCGGGAGGCGGAGAACCTGGCGGATTACCTTCGCACGAAGTTCGCTAGATATCTCATTTGGCAGGCTACTCCTACGCAAAATATCTCAAAGAGCTGCTTTATGTTTCTTCCCGTTGTAGACCTTTCCAAGAAGCCTGTGGACTCCGACCTATATACATACTTTGGGCTTGATGAAGCCTCCGTAAATGAAATTGAAGCCAAGATGAAGCCAATTCTCCAGGTTGGTGATTCAGGTGCCAATTAGTGACTTCTTCCCATCGCGCCCGAATGCCCAACCCATCATCTACGCCTATCAGGAGCCTCACAATCCCGAGTTGAAGGGGCTACTTAAGGTCGGCTATACCTCGCGAACTATCGACGAACGCATGCACGAGCACTACCCGACGCTCAAGCCCGGCGAGAAGCCCTATGAGGTCGTGTTCGTCGAGCCTGCGATGCGCACTGATGGCACCACGTTCATGGACCATGACGTTCACGCGAACCTCGAGGCAAACGGCTTCCACCGCTTGAAGGACCGTGACGGCAAGAAGACGGAGTGGTTCCGCTGCACCGTCGACGACGTGAAAGCCGCGTACATCGCCGTGCGCGACCGAGCGGCGAACGTCGAGAGGCGCACGCGCGACTTCAGGATGCGGCCTGAGCAGGCGGCGGCGGTGCAAAAGACCGAGGAGTACTTCCGCTCCATCGAGCGCGAGGGCGGCACACGAACGCCAAAGTTCCTGTGGAACGCCAAGATGCGCTTCGGGAAGACCTTCGCCACCTACGAGCTCGCCAAGGACATGGGGTTCAGACGTGTTCTGGTGCTGACCTTCAAGCCGGCGGTGCAGGCGGCGTGGGAGGAGGACCTCACCACGCACGTCGACTTCGAGGGATGGCAGTTCATCAGCAGGCCAAAGGAGCCTGGCAGGCCGAACATCGCCGAGCAGTACGAGGCGGCCGACAAGTCCCGCCCAATCGTCTGCTTCGGCTCCTTCCAGGACTTCCTCGGCCGAGACCGGTCGGGGCGCATCAAGCCGCAGCACGAGTGGGTCCGCGAGGAGGACTGGGACCTCGTCGTCTTCGACGAGTACCACTTCGGCGCTTGGAACGAGAACTCCAAGACGCTCTTCGAGCAGGAGGACGAGGACGAGCGGGACACGCAGGAGGACGTCGACACCCGCGTAGGCCACGTGAACACGGGAAACGAGATGGACGAGGGCGACCTGCCGATCGTGACACGCTACTACCTCTTCCTCTCCGGCACGCCCTTCCGGGCACTCAACTCGGGCGAGTTCATCGAGGAGCAGATCTTCAACTGGACGTACTCCGACGAGCAGAAGGCCAAGGAGGCGTGGCCGAGCGAGCACCCCGGCGTCCCGAACCCATACGAGTCGCTCCCGCGCATGGTCATGCTCACCTACCAGATGCCCGACGAGATCCGCAAGGTGGCACTCGGCGGCGAGTACAACAGCTTCGACCTCAACGCCTTCTTCGAGGCGAAGGGAGAGGGCGACGGGGCGGAGTTCGTCCTCAAGGAGTCCGTCCAGAAGTGGCTCGACCTCATACGCGGTGCATACAGGCCCTCTGCCGTGGATGACCTCAAGCTCGGGGCCGAGAAGCCGGCCCTGCCGTACTCCGACACGAGGCTGCTCCGCGTGCTCAACCACACGCTCTGGTACCTGCCCCGCGTAAACAGCTGCTACGCCATGAGGAACCTCCTAGCCGAGCCGCAGAACGTCTTCTTCCACGACTACACCGTCAACGTGTGCGCCGGCCCAGAGGCGGGCGTGGGGGAAGAGGCGCTCGACAGGGTGCGCGAGAGCATGGAGGACCCGCTCAACTCCCAGACCATCACCCTCACCTGCGGCAAGCTCACGACGGGCGTCACCGTGAAGCCGTGGACGGGAATCTTCATGCTGACGAACATGAAGAGCCCGGAGACGTACTTCCAGGCCGCCTTCCGCGTGCAGTCGCCCTGGACCATGAAGGACGACGCGGGAAACACCGAGATAGTGAAGAGGGAGTGCTACGTCTTCGACTTCGCACTCGACAGGTCCCTGCGCATGGTCTCGGACTACAGCTGCCGCCTCAAGGTGGACGAGAACGAGGGGCCGGAGCAGAAGGTCGGCGAGTTCATAGACTTCCTCCCGGTGCTCGCCTATGACGGGAGCGCGATGCGCCCCGTGAGCGCGGCGGACATCCTCGACATCGCCATGGCGGGCACCTCTGCCACACTGCTCGCACGCCGCTGGGAGAGCGCCCTGCTAGTCAACGTCGACAACGACACGCTACGCCGCATCCTCGGCAACGAAGACGCGCTGAGGGCGCTCATGAGCATAGAGGGCTTCCGCAACCTCAACCAGGACATCGAGACGATCATCAACCGCTCCGAGGCCATAAAGAAGGCCAAGCGCGAGAGGGACAGCCTCACGTCCAAGGAGCAGAAGGAGATGACTGCAGAGGAGAAGGAGCTCAAGAGCAAGAGAAAGCAGATCCAGGAAAAGCTCATCAAGTTCGCGACGCGCATCCCCGTGTTCATGTACCTCACTGACTACCGCGAACAGACGCTCAAGGACGTGATCACGCAGCTGGAGCCCGGCCTCTTCAAGAAGGTGACGGGGCTCACGGTCAAGGACTTCGAGCTCCTGGTGTCGCTTGGGGTCTTCAACGACGCCCTCATGAACGATGCGGTCTACAAGTTCCGCCGCTATGAGGACTCCTCCCTCACCTATGCGGGCGTGAACCGCCACGAAGGCGAGAGGGTCGGCCTCTTCGACACCACCCTCTCTGACTTCGAGTACATGGAGATGGCCCAGCAGGAGTCAATGGTTGAGCCCAACGGGCTGTCGAAGGCTTCCGCAACCGAACAGGCACGAACAGCGGGCGAATACAAAATCCCGTCAGCCGCTGCGAAGATGATGGACAAGGCTGCTCCCGTTGCTTCGGAGGAAAGTACGGCGTTGGCAAGCTTCACTCCGATGGGCGAGGGGGATGCAAGGCGCGACTGGCTCGACGACGAGCTCGACGATGCCGGGTTGGAATACATCGACAGACGGGAGGGCGACGGTTGCCTCTGGGTCATCGACTCCAAGGCGGCAACCGCCCTCACCGGGAAGCTTAACGAACGCGGGGCGGGTTTCAAGCTCAGTCCCCGTGGGGGAAGGGCGACTGGCGGCCGCGCTGCCTGGTGGCTCAAGGGCTGGCCCGAGGAAAGGGAGGAGGAGCCCGCCGCCTCGCCCCTGATCACCGAGGCCGAGCTCGACGCGTTGAAGCCGGGCGATACCGTGTTCCACAAGGCTTTCGGCTACGGGCAAATCGTCAACATGGACGGCTCCTACGTGGAGGTGGCCTTCGACAACGACGACCGCAAGAAGAAACCGTCGCGCAAGTTCATGTTCCCGGGCGCGTTCTACCAGGGACTGCTGACAATCGTTTAGGGGGATTCTGGTGGCGCAGCACAAGACCATGACCACGCAGTTCATCGACGGAGAGCCGGACGGCCTCCGCCTTTGCAACTGCGCCGGCTCGCTCATCACGACCGTCTACATGCCGCGCACCCACCTCTCCCGGGCCCACCAGCTCGACCTCCCCTCGCGGGGCGTCTACTACCTGCTCAAGGTTGACAGCGTGAGGATCGAGCGACTCTACGTGGGACAGACCACACAGGGCATCAACCGGCTCAACGACCACAACCAGAAGAAGCCCTGGTGGGACCGCGCCGTCCTCTTCCTCTCGGACGACTCCAACAACTTCACACTCGACACCGCAATCGGCCTCGAGAAGTACGCCATTGAGCGCACTACGGAGGCCTTCCCGGACATCGCCGAGAACAAGGTCGCACCGAAGTACAAGATCAACAAGTTTCAGCGTCCGTTCATTGAGAGCCTGTTCGGCGAGATTCGCTTCATGATGGCCACCTTCGGACTTCCCGTCGACGGGACTGACGCGAAGCACATTCCGCCACAGGCCACGGCCGCGAAGCCCGAGCCTAACGGCGAGGTTGCTACTGGCGTGCCGGTCAGATGGTTCGTTCGGCAGGTGATTTCAATTGAAGATATCTAGGGTCCAAATCGACAACTACCGCAACCTCAGACATGTAGATGTCTCCCTCGATAATCTTGTTGCCCTAGCGGGAGAGAACAACGCCGGAAAGTCGAACTTCCTGCGCGCCCTATCCCTCCCGCTTTCGTCTGAAGAGGGTGGCGCCAGCAAGAGGCTTTCTTGGTTCGACGTCAACAATGACGCCAAGAAGGATTACTACGATTTCATCGAGCAGAATGCAGAGCGGTTCGCTCGCAATGGCGTCGATGTGAGCGAATTGAGCCAGCACATTCCTGTCGTTTCGGTTTCGATTGACCTTGATGCTGACGAGGCCGAGCACTACGACGTAAGGGACTTGCTCACTACCGATGGTGGACCAGACAATGTTATCGGCCGCATACGCTACCGCTGGTCTATTGAGCGTCCGTCTCGGCTCCTTGCCTTAATCTCCGATCTGGTCACGCCCGACATTGACATCCAGAGCATCAAGATGAGTCTTCTCCCGATGGAACTGTTTCATTACGAGATATGCGCGCCTGATGTCAGTGGGGATCGTCGTGTCCCATATGACACATTGACCCGGTTCAAATACGTCATGCTTCCAGCCGAGCGGGACAGTTTCTCCTCCGGCTCGACAAAGATCGGATCGCATGCTCTCGTCGGCCTATTGGAGGAGAAGCTAGAACCCCAAGGGCAGAAGGAGATTGAGCAGGCTTACGGCGCATTCATGGCAACCATACGGAGATCCGCAAACCTGGATGAGATTATTAACTGGCAGGACCACACAGACGTTCCCAACGCCGGCGATTTCTTCGATAACATCAGTGTCCTTCCAAATATGCCGGCCATGAGCAGCATCCTGAGCAGCATTCGTTTAGGCTATGGGGACGAGAGCCTCGCACTCCAAGGCCTCGGGCAACGGAACCTGATATTGATGGCAGTTTTGCTCAACTCTTACTTGATGGCATCGAGCGATATATCCCTCCGGGTCGTTACTGTGGAGGAGCCCGAAGCTCATCTCTGCGTAAACAACGCTCTGCTTATGGCGAGCCTCTTCAAGACTATCGGAGAAAAGGACTGCCACACGCAGCTAATCTACTCGACGCACGACCCCGAGTTCGTAAACAAGGTCGGCTTGGACAAGGTGCTCGTGTTGCATAGTGGCTCCGCAATCAGTCTGAAGGACAATTTGAGCCAAGACGAGATGGATTATCTTGCGGCGAACCCCAACACGGACATCTTCAAGCTTTTCTTCTCCCGAAGGCTCATCCTTGTCGAGGGCATCACGGAAGAGCTCCTGATAAAGGCCTACCTGCAGACTAAGCCCGAGCTCAATAACATCAAGGTGATGTCATTCCACAAAGGCTACAAGAACATCATCAAGATCTGGAAACGGATTAATTCGGGCAACGACAGCCGGCTGGGTATCGTCAGGGACTCCGACAACCAGCCTAAGGCGCAAGCAGAGCATGAGCAGCTGCAGAACAGCCAGGTTTGCGTCCAAACCACCAGTTACTACACACTTGAGACCGAGTTCGTCAACACTGGGGATAACTATCGGATACTGAGAGACAGATATGGTGGTGCTTACGGCTGGTCTGAGATGTCTAAGGACGAGCTGCAGAAGGACTGGCGCAGCAAAAAATCAGATGTGATGCTCGCCATTTGTCATGACCTCTTATTAGGCGGCCTTGAGGGCCTAACAATGCCGAAGCACATTCAGAAAGTCCTTCATTTCCTTACTGCTTCTGAGGTTTCCGAGCAAGAATCTCCGGAATCCGACAATGAAGATTGAGGTTGCTGGCGCTGGTGCTGGCAAGACCACAAGCATGGCCCATCGCATCCAGGAGCATGAGATTCCCGATGGCAAGGTTGTTTACTGTGTCGCTTTCACCAACGCGGCTGCGGATAGCATCCGTCTCAAACTGGCTGACTTGTACGGCTCCATCCCCCGAAACATCAAGGTAAGCACCATTCACTCGTTCTTCTATTCCGAGCTTATCCTGCCCTACTATCATCTCGTGTTCGGCAAGCGCTACCAAGGCATTTCGACAATCGTGCTACCAGACAAACCCCAACATAGAAATGTAAGGATTCACAAACTGGACGAGCAAGGTCTGCTACACCAGTCTGTTATTCCACAACGAGCGAAATGGCTCGTCTCGAAGAAGAGCGGCGATACCCGCTCCGCCAAATCAATGCGCAAAACGGTCTTATCTCTGTTCGCCAGTTACTGTGACGCCATCTACGTCGATGAGGCCCAAGATATGGACGAGGATATCTGCGCTGTTCTCGTTGCTCTCGACCATGCCGGAGTCAACATTGAACTTGTCGGTGACCCAGAACAGGACGTAAGGGGACACGGACGCTTCAGACAACTAATTGAAGAGAACGACGATGTGACCTATACCAACGAATGTCATCGCTGTCCACAGGCTCATCTTGATCTTTCCAACCGATTGGTTCCCAACGCGGAGAGGCAGATCAGCACACAGCTTGTCCCAAGAGGGAGCATCAACCTCTACTTCGAGTCCGAGACCAACGTCCCCCTTCTCGTGGCTCACAGGCATTTTGGGCTTATTTACATCAGCAGGAAGAACGATCGATTCGAGACACACACCAACCAGCGAGGGAACGAGCGGCTTGACGACATTCGGCAGCAGCTGGTTCCCGCAATCCATGAACGCTGGCCACAGGCAACTGATCTTGAAGTCAATCGCGCTGCTTACTACGCCGCCGAAAAGATGATTTCTCAGGTCGACGCCGGCGCTCTACCGAATGACGCAATTAGGCCATGGATTCGACGAGGGCTTTTCTCTTATTCTCGTCAGCTATACGCTCAACTTGCGGGCACTCTCGCAGGCCATTCCGAGCATGATGCTTCAAAGATACCCGCACAGTCAATCGAAGCAGTCAAAGGCCTAGAGCATGAGAACTGTCTCTTTATCCTCACGACAGATCTCGCGCCATACTTGCTAGGTAACAAGACTGACGACAACAAGACCAAGCATCTCCTCTACGTAGCGCTGACGAGATCGTCTAATGAGCTTTCTGTCCTTGTCACAAAAGAGGTCGAAGCTCAATACCCAAGACAGCGCATCACTGCCGTAATCAAACCTGAGTCTCAACCAGCGGGATGCTTAGTAGATTCCATCTAGCAACCTCCTCTGACTCCACGAAAATCCTGACCTCCCCAATTCCGACAATTCGCCGAACGGTGAGAACCAATCTACGAGATCGATTCTCCCCGGTCCTCGAATACGAGGACGACCACTTGTGACATCCCCGGACAATGTGCCCGTACCTGTAGGTGCGGGCACTTTTCTTGCCTGCCTGAGAAGAAAGGATGTCCCACATGGACGGTGAGCAGGATGCCACGCAGACGGAAGGCCAGCGGCAGGAGCAGCAGGGCGACGCGCCGCAACAGGAGACGGGCAAAGACGCCAAGGCGAACCAGCCGTAAGCGGTAGGCAACGCGGACGAGTGGCGCAAGGCGCTCGAGGCCAAGGACGCGCAGATCGCCGAGCTCCAGGGCAAGGTGACCGCCGCAGCGAAGACCGCGGAGGCCACTGAGGCGCTGAACGCCGATATCGCGAGCCTCAAGCGGCAGATGGCAGACGAGCGCACCGAGTTCGCGCTGCGAGCTGCCGGCGCCCGCTCCGTGAAGGCCGCGAAGGCCCTGCTCGCTGACCACGATGGTGACATCCAGGCGGTCGTGGCGGCCGAGCCGTGGCTCTTCGAGGGCGCGGAGAGCACTTCACAAGTTGGTGGGACGACCAGGCTGGAGCCCGCCGGCATGAGCGGCGGGTCCGACGCCGCCTACATGAAACGCTGGGCGACCATCGTCGGGCTCGACGAGAAGGAGTAGGACATGCCGAACGACATCGCAGCGATTCGCAACTACACGACGATCCTGGACCGCGTGTACCAGAGGGAGGCCACGAGCACGTGCTTCAACTCCCCGGCGCACATGGCACGCGCGGGGCGCAACGCGAAGGAGATCATGATCCCAAAGATCTCCATCTCGGGCCTGGGCGACTACAAGCGCAACGTGGGATACAAGACGGGCTCCATCACCTTCGACTACGAGACGAAGTCCTTCAACTACGACCGCGGCATCAAGCTCCTCGCCGACGTGATGGACGTGGAGGAGGCGGGCGTCCTGGACTGCTTCGTGCGGGCGGGCGCCGGCAGAGTAGCGCCACGGACCGCCCACGGACATCGATTGCGAAATCCGGCTTCGACCACTAAACGCGTAGCGTGAGAGGAGCTGTCCGAGAAAGCACCCAGCGAAAATGAACTTCTCGCTCACTGAGACACGATATAAATGAGTCGCTACAGCCGCAAACTTCTCGAGCCGCGAGAGATGCGTGATGTCTGTACACTGTCGCCTTTGTCTGCTGCTTTATGCACTTCTCTACGTCATCGGCGCAGGCACGCCAAAGTCGCAGGGGTCATTGGTCCCGACCATCTGGGCCCAGCGGGCGGACAGCAGCTGCGCGTACAGCTCGGGCCAGAGACCGTACGGGCCGAGAGAGTAGCCGTCGTTCACCTCCACGAGTAGGGTCCTGCCGTCCGAGGTGACGCCGAAGTCGGCGGCGTACCCGGCCAGCGCGCTGTCATACGCGGCAATCGCCTGCTCGATGACCCCCTGCTCGGTGCCTTCGACCAGTCTCCGCGGTAGTGGCGCACGTCGAGAATCCCCCCGTACTTCGCGAAGCACCGGTACTCCGAGACGAAGTCGACCACCTCGCTACAGATAACGGAGAAGTCCTTCCCGCAGCAGCCTTTGCCAATAAGGCCCTTCGTGCTGGCAACTACGCACCCGGTGAACCGCTTGCCCTCGACGGGCTTCACGAACAGCGGGCAGGAGCTCACCTCGGTGTTCACGTGGTCAATCGTCGTCTTCCAGAGCCTCCTGCCTAGAAACAGACACAGCTCCTCTGGGTAGTTAATCTCGCTCGTGTCAACGCCGAGGGTACGGAGCCTGGCTCGGACAACGCCCAAACCGCCCACGACCACGTCCTCGCGCTCGCGGGTATTCAGGTCGTCGACGGTTTCGAACAGGACTGTCTCGAACCCCATGTTCTTGAACCCAAGCCAAGCGGTGTACTGGCTCACGCCTCGAAACATCCCGTTCCCGCTCTGTATGTACGCCTTCATCGATTAGACCCTCTCACATTGCCGAATATTATCAGGGCGTCAACACGTCAGCAGCGATTACCGAATGTCCATGGCTACCGTGGTACTCGTCCCTCGAAAGGGTCCCATGTCCACCTTGCGACATCGCATCCTTACCTTTTGCGAGTGCATTCTCAGCCAGATTGGGGGCGATATCTTCGGAGTACCGTAAGTGTTCCTAGCCCTACCGACCCTCCTGGTGCTACGGCCTCCATAGGGCAAAGTAAGTAAAGCTAGGGGATAACTTGGGCACATCATGTAGGATGCGGGCGCATTTAGCCCTTGCCCCACGGGGGGGAGTAGATTAGAGCGAATCCGAGTGGCCACCTGTCAGACATAGTATCTATTCAGTATGTGCGTAAACTCTGCCGCCCACCCAAGAGAGTCAAACCTAACACTTAGCTACCAGGCGTCATCTTGATAAGGAGTTCGCCTTTGTCTACGTCGAGCAGCTCGAATAGCCTTTTCAGAAGCTCTATCTTGAACCACGTGCTGGTGCTTGACTTGACGAAGAGCCCGTCGCTCACCTTCGAGTAACCCTGCCTCTCCTCGTGCTCGAATGCGCTCCCGGGAAACGAGCTCCCCTCGGATATCGTATAGAGCCGGCCGAGGTCGAGATCGCACAGCGAGCGCAGGACGCCGACCTCCATCTCCTTCCAGGTCTTGACGGGAGTGTCATCCCCCATAAATGAGTAGGAGACTATGTCCCTGCCCGTGAACTCCGTGTCATCGCCGAGTGTCGCCTCGTCGGGGACCTCGCGGGTTGGCTGGTAGGAGGTGGAGATTGAAGGCCAGAGCTCAATGAACCTGCCCTCGAGCATGCTCTGGCGGCTCTCCAGCTCCTTCTCGCCCCAGGCCTCCTGGTCCCCGACCCACTTGTTCATCCTGAAGACGCTGTCGGCGAAGCCGTTCTCCATGTCGCGCTTGGTCGCGAAGTCCCTGTTGCTGTACTCGGAGTTGTAGGCGGTGATGGTCAGGTTCGCGATGCGGTCCTTCCACTCCTCGTGGACCCTCTCGAACCCGTCCCCCAGCGCCCTGCGCCATGAGGCGTTGAGCGTCTGGGGCATGATGTGCTCGACCGAGAACCTCCCGTCCCTGAGCCCGCCGACGACGTCGACGCGCTCCCTGCTATCGCCGTTCTCCAGCCGGTCGTACAGGTAGAGCTTCCTGTTGCCGATGCGGTAGTAGTCGCGAGTCGCCAGCGAGGAGCGGAACTCAGCATTCGAGGGAAACCTCCCCGTTCCTGTCTTGTGGAGCAGCGAGTACTTCATCGCATCAGGATACGTGGCGCCGTCCGCGACGCCGCGCATCGCATCGCCATGCAGGGTTTCGAACACTTTGTTCAAGGAGTTCGTCGGAATTCCGCAGGACCATCTCCTGAACAGGTACGACTCCACCGCCTCCATGCACTCGACAGCCTGAATCTCGCTAACCGTGCCGTTATCGAGGGCCGCCAGCAGGTTCAGCGAGAACGGGATTACCACGCCCATCTGCAGCAAGCTGAGCCTGTACAGAACTGCATCGAACTCGCTCCGGTCACGGTCCGGGCTCACGCACCTCCCGTAGCGCTCGGAGAAGCTCCTCAGGTCACCAAGCATTGCGAGTGTGTCGAGCCTCCCGGACTGCGCGGACGTATACGTCCTACGCGCATAGGCCACATAGGACTGGTAAACGCGCCCCACCACCGGGGTCTTCCCCATCTTGGCCGCGAGGTAGTAGCGGACGAAGTCGCTCACCTGCCCCAGCGTGTTCCTCTCAATTGGAATCCAATACTCCTCGTAGCAACTCTCCTGTTCCTTCTCGGCAAGATCCATGAGGATAAAGTTCCGGATCTTGTCCGCTTCGGTCAGGTCGAGGCCGGTCGAGTTGAGGCTCTCGAAGACCCTCTGGGCATCGTCGTGCTCGTCGAGCTTCACGTCTATCACCTTTAGGCGCTTGACCGCGTCGAAGAGCTGGTCGCCCGTGATGGGCATCTCGGCGATGCGCCTGAGGAAGTATCTGTAGTTGCGGGTCACGTTCGACCCCTCGACCAGGCTCCCGGCGCCCGCAACGACGGCGCTGAAGGCCCCCATGTCCCCCTTAACGAGCTTGAGGCGGAGCTTCTGCTCGTCGGGGTGATAGGTGTCGACCAGGAACTGTCCCTCGATGTAGTCCGCTTTGCTGGCCTCCACCGAGGTGACGTCGCTCTCGGGCGAGCGGAGCTGCGCGACAAGTGCGGCCAGGAGGATGAACACCGTGGTGATGCGCTGCTGCCCGTCAATCACCACGCGGGTGTCGCCCTCTCGTTTCGAGACGATGCTCCCAAAGAAGTGCTCCCCCATGCCGGTGGTCGCCACGCTCTGGAGGTCATCGAAGAGCCTCTTGCACTGCTCGATCTTCCAGTCGTAGTTGCGCTGGTACACGGGTATAACGAATCGAGTCTGCTTGCCCTCGATGATGTATGTGAGGTACTCGTCCTCGCCGCGCATATAGCCTCCGTTGGATATCATCGGCAAATTATCCATCAGCCAATAAAACGACTCAGAGCAAACTATCATCAACCCAGAGATAGATATGAGGATAGGCCAATTCCCTTTGTATTAGCGATAATGTCAAACGCTAAATTGCTCTGTTGAATTCGTAGCAGCTCTCCGTCCCCCGAAATGAGTCCCATGCCCGCCTCGCAGCATCCCTCCCCCACCCTTCGCGACTGCGTCTACGGCCAGGCCGTGGGCGACGCCCTCGGCGTGCCGTACGAGTTCCGCGCCCGCGGCACGTTCGGGTGCACGGGCATGACGGGGCACGGCAGCCACGACCAGCCCGCCGGCACCTGGAGCGACGACACCTCCATGGCGCTCGCGACCTGCGACAGCATCCGCGCCACGGGCCGCGGTCGCACGGGCGACGAGGTTCACGCCGTCTCGGCCATCACGCACGCGCACGCCACCTCCTGCGAGGCGTGCGTTCGCATGGTGCGCGTGGCCCGCAGGCTCATCGCCGGCGAGGGGCCGCGCGACGTCGCGGGCGACTTTGTGGGTGTGCCCGCGAGCCAGATCCGCTCCGGCGGCTTTGTGCTGGACACCGAGCGCGCCGCCCTGTGGTGCCTCGCCAACACCTCGAGCTACGCCGAGTGCGTGCTCGCGGCGGTGAACCTGGGGGACGACACGGACACCACCGCCGCGGTGGCGGGAGGGCTCGCCGGCATCGCGTACGGCATGGAGGGCATCCCGGGCGAGTGGCTCGACGCGCTTCTCGGCAAGGCGACCATCGACGCGTGCCTGTTCTAGGATGCGGGGTTCTCGGCGGCAAGATGTCCGGGAATCGGCCACTTTTGGGCCATACGGTAAAATGTCTCCCATTAAACATATTTAGGAGATGTCTATGCAGCATCCTATCGTCCGCAATGACCCCAAGCTCTTCTCCAACGAGAGGGAGAGCCTCTACTTCGACCGAAAGAGCGCGAGGCTCAACGCCAAAGAAGTGGCTCGACACATATGCGCTTTCGCCAACGCATCGGGCGGTAAGCTAGTTATCGGCATCGAGGACGATGGTGAGATAACGGGGTTTAGACGCAATGGCGCGCGAGACATAGAGGACTTCGAACAGGCCCCAGTCACTGGTTGCAATCCCGTGCCCGTAGTGCACGCGACGAAGGTCCCCGTTACAAACTCGAAAGGCCAACTGGACCAGATTCTCGTGCTCGACATCGCTAGCTCGACTGGCCATGTTATCGCAAGGCGTAGCGACAACGCCGTGTTTCTCAGGCAGCAAGACAGCAGCGTGGAGCTCGACCGCGAGCAAGTGCTAGCGCTCGAGTATGACAAGAACCAGCGGCGTTACGAGGACGAAGTACAGGAGCGCTCCTCCATCGCGGACGTAGACCCCGAGGTGGTAGCCCGCTACAAGGCGGAGCTCGGGACCGAGGCGAGCGACGAGCAGGTCTTGCGAAGCCGCGGTTTCCTGCAGGACGGTCATCTGACCAACGCGGGGGTCCTGCTCTTCTCCGATAATCCCACGCGGTTCATGCCCTGGGCGCGGGTACGTGTGCTGCGCTTTGACGGGAACAAGATGGAAACGGGCAAACACCTCAATATCGTGAAAGACAGGACATTCGACGGGCCGCTACCCAAGCAAATCGAGGGAGCCAAGGATTTTATTTCCAGCCAGCTGAGGGAGTTCCAGTACTTGGGGAAAGACGGCAAGTTCAAGGTCATCCCTGAATACCCTGAGTTCGCTTGGTTCGAGGGTCTGGTAAATGCCATCACGCACCGCGACTATGCCATGAGCGGCGACCACATCCGCGTGATGATGTACGACGACCGTCTGGAGATAACGAGCCCGGGAAGCCTACCCAACATGGTGACGCTGGAGAACATGAGATACACCCGGTGGTCCCGCAACCCCATCATCGCTCGTACGCTTGTGGAATTCGGCTGGGTGAGGGAACTCAACGAGGGCGTGCAGCGCATCTACAATGAGATGGCATCCTTCTTCCTAAACGAGCCCACATACACAGAGCCCAACGGTATGTCGGTCCGCCTAGTGCTTGAGAACAGCATCACCTCGCGCGTCTTGAGGCAGGCCGACTCCATAGCTGATGGCCTGGGCGAAGGAATCTATCGGTCGCTCAACGAATACGAGCTTGCAGCCGTACAGTACGCGTACGGCAGAGGACGGGTTACGGTAAAGGATCTCGCCGCCCATCTTGACCGCAGCCCAAAGGTAGCTCGAGCGATACTTAGGTCCCTCGCTGACAAGAACGTTCTTGACTGGCACGGAACCAGCCCTACCGACCCTTCCCAGTACTATGACCTCCATAGGGCATAGTAGGTAAGAGCTTGGTCATAGCTCGGGTACCTCTCACAGGATGCAGAGGGTATTAAGCTCTTCCCCTGAGGGAAGAGTAGTAAGAGCAGACACTAGTAGCTGTGCCATCGGGCACCATTCTCGTTGTGACATGCGCGCAATCTCAACCATCCGCCACCGAGGCATCCGGCATGGTAACGGATGGTAGAACTAGCGCTTCTGACTGGGTTACGCACAGCAAGTTGGACTGAAAAAATCCGGGAGTGGAGGTCAACATGCACAGCAAGGAGAACGTCGAGTTCGCCCGCGAAAACCAGTCTCACTATTGCGGCGAGAAGCCCCTTACCGTCGATGAGTACATTGCCCGGCAGCCCGAGGGAGTGCGGCAGGAGCTCCTCCAGGTGAGAGGCGTACTGCGAGCCACCCTCCCCAACGCGGAGGAGAGGATCTCCTGGGGCATGCCCACCTACTGGCAGGGGCGCAACCTCATCCACTTCGCTGCCAACAAGCACCACATCGGGCTCTACCCCGGTGCCGAGGCGGTCGCGCACTTTGCAGGCGAGCTGGACGGCGCGTATGCCTACAGCAAGGGCAGCATCCGCATCCCCTACGGCCAGGCCGACGTCGACCTTATCGCACGCATCGCCGCGTGGTGCCTTGGTGGAACGGCGGCCTAGTACTTCCCAGGAAGAAGCTTGTCTTCGATTTGGTCTGGGATGCGCGCATCCTAGGTCCGGTGACCGCCGGAGCCCATTGAACCATCTTGGGTTGCGCGCCTGCCCAAAAATCGACATTCTCAGTACTTTTTTGGGGCCCCGCTTAGTATTGCCTTACAGATGCCCATTCGCTACCTGCGAATCTACAAAATGCAAGGACTTCCGTACCCGGCATTCGCTGTAAAAGTACCAAGAACGCCATTTTTTGGACACAAGCCCCCCGCTAGCCCCAATCGGAATCCCCAGGTCATGCATTCTCGGTGGCATTTCCGTCATACACTCGGCGTTTAAACGAGTAGCAAGCTGGGCGCGTCACGCAATCGCATCGCCCAACAGGAAATAGCGATAGGAAACCCCGTACCCAGCAACGCGGTCCAAGCAAACTCCGCGTGGCGCGCTAGGCCGAAGCCGATTGCATGGCCGCTCGCTTGGCCTGCTCATCATCCAGGCGTTCAGATACCCACATCTTAATAACAGCCTGTCGGTTAACACCAATGCGCGCAGCCTCATTATCGAGCGCCGCAACCATCCAGGCAGGAAAGTCGACATTGACGCGCTTGACTTCCCGGTTGGGGAACTCGGGATGATCGAAATCGAAGTACTCGCTCATGTCCTCGCCCGCATCGAAGCTATCCAGCAGTGCGTCAGTGCTGTTGCGCGTTGCGCTCATAGCTCTCCCTCTCCTTTTCGGTGACACGACGGGCAGAGATTATGCCTTGCTAATAACATCGTACGATGCTTCGACATCACCCCCTAGTACTTCCCCGAAACCTCCTGCTCTGCTCGCGCAAGGCCCGCCTCGGCGCTCTTGAGGGCGCCGCGATACCACGACTCCCCCTCACGCACGGCAGCGGAAAGCCCGGCCACGGCGCGAGAGTACCAGCTCTTTGCCTCCTGGAAGCTCTGGGTGCAGCCCTCCGCCGTGCATGAGACAAAGGGAAACTCCCTTTGTCTCATCAACATTGACGCGTTTCTCCGGATTATTGACTGATTGACGCAAAATGCCGGGTATTTCAGCTGCATATACTAAAGCCATTCCCGGGAAGTACGAACAGCACACGTCTTAGTCGCATTCCATCAAGGAGGCGCCATGGGTTCCATCCTCATTGGACTCATTCCCGCACTTGGCTGGGGCTTCCAAGGCATCGTCATGGAGAAGATCGGGGGCACCACCGCCAACAAGCAGATGGGCATGGTGCTCACGGCCCTCGTCATGAGCATCTTCGTTGCCCTGGTAGACCCCATCGTCTGGAGTCCCGCGCTCATCGCAGCAGCAGCCGTAAACGGAATCCCCTGGGCCATCGCCCAGATCCTGCAAATCAAGAGTTTTGACTATCTCGGCGTTTCGCGAGCAATGCCGCTCACCGCAGGTATGCAGCTCATTCTCACCTCAATCATCGGCGCGTTCTACTTTGGCGAGTGGCCCCAAGCCTGGCAGATGGGCGTGGGCTTCGCCGGCATCGCGCTCATCATTGTGGGAACGGTGCTCACCACCTACACCGAGGACGGCCAGGAGACCACCAGCAAGGAAGACATCCGAAAGGGCGTCATCATCACGGCAATCTCCTCGGTGCTCTACGTGGCCTATGCCACCGCGGCCAGGTTCTTCAACGTGGACAGCTTCCAAATTCTGCTTCCGCAGGCGCTGTTCATGCTCGCCGCCACGGTTGTCATCGCCATTTTTGTGAGCAAGCGCGATTCCGTCGACGGCGTGTTTGGCCGCACCGAGGGCGTGTTTGGCATCAAGTCCTGGCAGAACATGCTCACCGGCATCCTGTGGTCCGTCGCAAACATCGCGGTTCTCTTCTCCAATCAGGTGAACGGCGTGGCAGTTGGCTGGACGCTCGCGAACATGAACCTCATCTTCGCCACGCTCGGCGGCCTCTTCATCCTCCACGAGAAGAAGACCCCCAAGGAGCTCAAGTTTGTTATCGCAGGCATGATCCTTATCGCCGCGGGCGGCATCGCCATCGGCGCAACGAAGCTGGGCTAGAAGCGCGCCTAGCGCGACCGGCGCGCCAGAAACGTCAACAACACTCATCGGCCGCACTTGCGGCAGAGGGGAGCAACAATGTCAATCACGCACAACAAGTACGACTTCGACGGCAAGGTAGTCATCGTCACAGGCTGCGCCCGCGGCATTGGCCGCGCAATCGCGCGCGCCTTCGCCGAGAACGGTGCCAAGGTCGCAGGTGCAGACCTCAACGTAGACGGCGTGCGCGAGACCCTCGCCGGCTACCCGGATTGCACGGCCTACTCGTGCAATATCGCCGACGAGGAGGCGTGCAAGGACCTCGTGGACAAGGTGGTCGAGCACTACGGCCGTCTCGACGTCCTCATGAACAACGCCGGCATCTTCTGCCAGGCACCAGTCACGCAGATGTCCGCAGCCGACTGGCACAAGATGTTCTCCGTGAACGTGGATAGCCTCTTCTACCTCACCAAGTACGCCATGCCCCACCTGCTCAAGACCAAGGGCAACGTGGTGCAGACCGCAAGCGTCAACGGCCTGGGCGGCGACTATATGTCCTGGGCGTACAACGCCACCAAGCACGCCGTGGTGGGCATGGTGCGCAGCCTGTGCATTGACTACGGCCCCCAGGGCGTCCGCATCAACGCCGTTGCCCCGGCCATGACCGCCACCGACATGAACCGCAGCGTCTGGACCGTGCCAGAGAAGGTCGCGCCGTTCATCGAGCGTATCCCCATGGCACGCATTGGCCAGGTGGAGGACATTGCCCGCGCAGTCATGTTCCTTGCCTCCGAGGACGCGGCCTACATCACCGGCCAGGTGCTCTGCGTGGACGGCGGCGTCACGGCATCCGACGGCCAGGCGCCCGGCGAGTACGACGAGAAGTTCTAGACTCGGCGTTGAGCTGCGCCGCATTGCCTTTGCAGAGAGGGGCTGTCCCGGACTTTCCGGCGGCGGCCCCTCTCGCCTATTGCGACGAGAAGCGCTTGCGATACGAGGAAGGCGACTCGCCCAGCTGCGCCACAAACAACCGGTAGAGCGCATCTGCGCCCGAGAGGCCCACGCGTGACGCCACCACGGGCATGGGCAGGTCCGTCTGCACCAGCAGCAGGGTCGCAAGTTCCAGGCGCTGTGCGAGAAGCCATTCCTTGGGTGTCTCGCCTATGGACTCCAGGAAGTGACGCTGGAAGGTGCGCACGCTCACGCCACTCGCACGCGCCATCGCGGCCACCGTCCACGGGCGCGAGAGGTCCGCGCCCACGATCTTGCAGACCTGCTCCACGTCCCTGCCGCGGCGCTCCACCTCGGGGGTATCCGGCATGCCAAAGGCATCGCTCCGCGTACCCAGCGGGCGCGGGTTCCACAGGCTCATTGCCTCGGCAACCTGTGACGCAACCACGGGCCCAGAAAGATGCGCGACAAGCGAGAGGCACAGGTCCAGGCCAGACGCCCCGCCAGCGGAGGTCCAGATGCCGCGGGCTTGGTCATGTGTGAAGACGGAGTCCTCGTCCAGCAGCGCGGCGGGATACAGCAGGCGAAACTGGTCCCAGAACGCGTGGTGAGTCGTACAGCGAACACCGTCGAGAAGGCCTGCCGCCCCCAGCACAAACGCGCCTGTCCCCAGCGAGGCAATCTGGGCCCCGTGGTGCGCTGCCTCGCGTAGCCATGTGATTGTCTCGTCCGTCTCGTCTGACTGTATGGCGCGACAGGGATCCACAAAGCCGGGAACGCATACCAGGTCGGGGATGGTGTCGCACTCGACAAGCGGCGTGGTTGCAGCGGAGAGGCCGTGGTCGAGCGAGGCGGACCTTCCCGCAGAGGCAAAGGAGAGGTCACAGGGCGCCTGGCCCCTGAGCGGGACGCCGTTGCCAAAGACCTGGATTACGTTGGCCAGGTCGTGGGCCCACATGCCGTCCATGAGGAGGGCAACCACGCGCGGGATGCGAGGGGCGCGGCTGCTTGATGTAGCTGGGGTTTTGGACATTGGTTTTGCTCTGCCCTACTCCCCCACGACGCCCGCCACGGTGCGTACGTCTTTCTCGGTTGTGCCGCGTCGCCACGCCACGCGGACGGTAAAGCTGTTGGCACCAGCGTCTTGCCTGTGGGCCACGGGGTCTGCTGTCACGGTGACGGTGGCGGCGTCGGGGTCTAGGCGGTACGTGGGCGCCGCGGGCGCGACGGGCGCGGCGGTAAGCGTTACACCGACGGTGACGTCGCCCGCCTGGTACACGCGCCAGACCCCGCGCTCGCTGGCCCCCTGCGCGACCGCAGGGCCAAAGTCGTACCGAAGCTTGACCTTCTCGCCAACCGAGAGCGGCAGCACGTCCGCCTCCAGCGTGAGCGCGCCGTGCGACTCGTCGCGCACCACAAACGGGTACGGTTCGTCCGCCACCCGCATGGCCACTGAGCCCGCGGGCGTTTGCGCCTCGGTTGCCATGTCGCCCAGAATCACGCGCGCCTTGCGGTACTTGCGGAGCCGCGCGATGTCCTTTGGCCCCACCTCGTCCAGGCGCGTGAGGTCGCTGTTGTGGCGCAGGTCAGCCACCTTGACGCGTCGCGCGATGGGATTCTCGCCCACAGTACGCACGTAATCCAGGTAGGGCACGCCGTCCTTGTGGGTGAGGAGCTGCACCGCGGCCAGTGCTTCTGGCGAGATGCCCAGGGCGAGAAGGTCCTCCGAGGTAGCTCCACAGTCCTCCATAACGTCGTGGAGAAGCGCGACGCAGGTCTCGTCCTCGGTGGACATCTGCTCCGCGAGGTGCAGCGGGTGGTTGACGTAGGGCAGGCCGGCCTTGTCCAGCTGGCCAGCGTGCGCGTTGTAGCAGAACCTGATCGCGTTTTTCGTGACGGGCGTGTACAGCATTCCGTGCCTCCTCATGAGACAAAGGGACAGTCCCTTTGTCTCATATTTTGGCACGAGGAGGTCCGCGCGCCGCGAGGCGATCGGCGCAGTTCCGGTTGACAGCAGTTTTGGTGAGAACCCTTATGTGACTTCGGCTTAGTGGCAATTCACTGACCTGCGGCATATCAGACTTCGAACCGCTTTGTACTTGGGGTGCCCCCGAAAAACCGTAGTCCAACCGTCAACCTGCGCCATCGGGATCCGGACGGCAATTTTGCTCGCCGTCGTAGCCCCACCGGCGCTGTCAGGAGAATCCGGACAGAAGTCGTGGCGGAGATGCCGCAGAGCGGCCATTCTTTCTCAGCAGCACCCCGTTGATGGAGTGGGCGGCAGCAATCACACACCGCACCCGCACGCCGTGCATGAGACAAAGGGACTGTCCCTTTGTCTCATCCTGGTAGCGGTCAGCCCTTCTCAACGCCCCGGTAACAACGCACGAGGGCGATAATGGAATTCAAGCAGAAGAGCCCGGCCGGCGCCCCCGTGGTCGCCCGCGCCGGAAAGCCGCAACAGAGGGGGGCAAACAATGACACCAGAGGAATTCGACGAGGCCGCAGGATACTGGACCGAGAGGGACGCGACCTCTGCCCGCATGCCCGAGGATGAGCTGCGCAAGGCAATCGACGCGTTTCTCGGCGAACAACAAATCTGCGCCATGGCAACGGCATCGGCCGACCTCGTCCGCTGCACCCCGCTCGAGTACACCTACCGTGATGGCAAGTTCTGGATCTTCTCGGAAGGCGGGCTCAAGTTCCATGCGCTCAAGGAGAACCGCAACGTGTGCCTTGCCGTCTTCGAGCCCTCGTACGAGTTTGGCAGGCTCGAGAGCGTGCAGGTCACGGGTACCGCAGAGGTCGTCGACCCCATGAGCGAGAAGTTCTCGCGCGCCGCAGCGGAAAAGAAGCTCACCGGCGAGAAGCTCGAGCAGATGCGCACCAAGCTGCACCTGATTGAGGTTACGCCCACGCGCATCGATTACCTGTGCAGCACGCTGCGGAAGCGCGGGTTTGGCGTTCGCCAGTGGATTGAGCTGTAGCCGAGTGGCTTGCGGCCGCGATGAGACAAAGGGACTGTCCCTTTGTCTCACTAACGCCCATACTGCAATCAGGCAGCCGCGCAGAGCGCGCAACCAGAGGAGGCCCCATGGAATTCACTGACGTCATCAAGAACCGCTACGCCTGCAAGAAATACAGCGACCGTACCGTTGAGGACAAAAAGCTGGCGGCGATCCTCGAGGCCGGGCGCGTGGCGCCAACCGCGAAGAACCTGCAGGAGCAGCACGTCTACGTGCTGCAGTCCGCCGAGGCGCTCGAGAAGTTCGACGGCCTCACCCCCTGCCGCTACGGCGCGCCGACCGTTCTTCTCGTCGCGTTCGACAGCGAGAACGTCTACACCTACCCAGGCAGCGAGCGCACCTCGGGCATCGAGGACGCGAGCATCGTGGCAACGCACATGGTCCTTGCGGCCGCAAACGAGGGCGTTGACTCCTGCTGGGTGAACCGTTTTAGCCCCGAGGAAGCTGTGAAGGCGTTCGGCCTGCCGGCAAACGAGGCGGTTCTCTGCGCGATCGACCTTGGCTACGCTGCCGAGGGCGCGGGCCCGCTGCCCAACCACTCCTCGCGCAAGGAGCTGGCGCAGACCGTCACGCGACTGTAGGGACTGGACCTCGGCGCGAGCTTCTCGAACCGCATACCTCACACGCATACCTCACACGTGTTGTTTCTTTTTTGATTTCTCCTCACTCTCAACTGGGATTTTGCCGTCCCATGCCTCAAAAGAGAAACCACGTGTGAGGTTTTATCTGCGCGAGAAGAACCTACTTGTGACTGGCAAGGTACCTCATCGCAGCAGGTCGCGCAGCTCGTTCGGTTCGAAGTGGTAGTGCTCGCCGCAGAAGTGGCAGTACACGTCGGCGGGCTCGTCCTTGGAAATCATGTCCTCCAGCTCCGCGCGGCCAAGCGCCAGCACCACGCGGATGGCGCGTTCGCGGTTGCATCCGCAGTGGAATTCCGCCGGCATGGCGTCCAGCTCCTGGTACGAGAGACCGTCCAGCACATGCTCAAGGACGTCCGTAGGCTTCATGCCCTCCTCGAGCAGGTCCGTGACGGAATGCGTGCCGGCGAGGTTCTTCTCCAGGCGGTCAACCACCTCGTCCTCGCATCCCGGCATCAGCTGCACGATAAACCCGCCCGCCTGGCGGATGCTCTGGTCGGTGTCAACCAGCACGCCCACGCCCAGCGAGGTAGGCACCTGGTCGCTAGCGGCAAAGTAGTACGTGAGGTCATCCCCTATCTCGCCGGAGACAAGAGGAACCTCGCTGGAGTACGGCTCCATGCCCGGCAGGTCGTGGACAACCGAGAGGGTCCCCGTGTGGTTCTCCCCCGCTACGGCCTCGCCCACACTGAGCTTGCCCGCACTGTTGAGCGGTAGCCACACGTGGGGATGGTTGGCGAATCCCTTGGCCTGGCCGCGGTTGTTCGCGGTCACGGTGAGGCCGCCCACGGGACCCTCGCCGCGAACCACAAGGGTGATGAGCTCGTCGTCGTTCTTGGACATGGCGCCCATCATCATGCCCGCCATCAGGAGGCGCCCCAGCGCGGCGCTCACGACAGGCGAGGTCTGGTGGCGCTCGTGCAGCTCTTGGACGCTCGCGCGCGCCGTCACCGCAAAGGCGCGCACCTGGCCGTCGGCCGCCGTTCCGCGCACAATGTGGTCGCCGAGACGAACCGCCTCAGCGTTGAAGTCGATGACGCCGCTCTCACGCGCGGCCTGCTCGCTATTCTCGTCTGCCATGTTTTTCCTCTCTTCTCGTCTATCGGGCACCATGGTAGCGAAACGAGACGAGCGGCAGCCGTAGCGAGAGGCGCGGCGCCGACCGGCGAAACCGGGCTTCCGGTTGGCAGCAATTTTTGTTCAAACCCTTATGTGACTGCAGCTTGGTGCCAATTCGCTGACCTGAGGTTTATCAGCTTTCGAACCGTTTTGTACTCGGGGCACTCCGGAAAAACCGTATCCCAATCGTAAATCCGCGCCAACGTGACCCCCCGACGCTGCTCGGTTTGCCTGCCCTACAGCTCCCCCACGCAAACTCGGGCAGTTTCCGGACAAATTTTTCGCTGGAGAAACCACAGAACGTCTGATTACTGCCCGACGACGCGCGGGGACCGGGGTGGACGGCCGCACGGAAGCCGAGAAGCCCCGGCGACCCCTAATCGAAGCGCGTCTGACCTCACCTGCGCTCGGCGTCAGCAACCTCCATCGGCACGCTAAACGCTCCATCAAGCCAAACGCACTGGTAGAGGGCACAGTTCCCAATGAACTTCGACCAGTAGCTCCCGCGCGAACCCGGCGTGAGGTACTCAAGGATGCCCTTCATCAGGATTGCGTGCGTGGAGACAAGGATGCGCTCTCCGGACGAGCGCGCAACGTCCTCGACAAACCGGCCAGCCCGCGCTGTCACGGACGAGAGCTGCTCCATACCGGCAGGCGCCGGATTGTGGACAAAGTCGCTGAAGAACGTGACGACCTCTGGTGCGGGCTTCCGCAGGTCCATGCCCTCGTAGGGGCCGTAGTCCATCTCCAGGAGACGGTCGTCCGTCACAACCGGCACGCTTCCGCCCGAGACGATCCGCGTGGTCTCGACTGCGCGGCCAAGCGGACTCGAGTAGACCCGGTCGAACAGAATCCCGCGCTCATCGAGAAGCGCGCGAAGGCGTCGCGCCTGCTCGCGGCCCTGCTCGTTGAGGGGAATATCCCTTCTCCCCTGCAGCTCGTGGCGCAGGTTGGCGTCGGTCTGCCCATGTCGAATGACGTAGATGTCCATGCCTGCCTCCCTGCGCCGCGCCCTTCTCGTCCACCGGAGCAATGGTAGCGAAACGAGAGGAGCAGGCCAGAGGAGTGTCAGACCGCCACCGCCACGTCAAACTTATAGCCCAATGCCCTAATCACCTTCTGGACCGTAGCGAAAGACGGATTGCCCGAAGGAGAAAGCGCCTTGTAGAGGCCATCTCGCGTGATGCCTGTCTCATGGGCGAGCTGAGTCATGCCTCGCGCGCGAGCAACGTCACCGAGCGCCGCAGACACAAGGGATGGGTCACCATCCTCGAGCGCTGCGTTAAGGTAGGCGACAATGTCCTCGTCCGTATCCAGAAACTCTGCCGCATCGTAAGCGGCTGCCTTCTTCGCTTCCATTGCTTGCCCCCCCTCGATCTACTCGTACTCCTTGTTGAGGTGCTTAGCCTTTGCGTCGGCATCCCGCAGCTTCCTGAGCCACCTTGAGAACTCGTCTGTCCTAGTTATCTCCAACATGGATGAATTGTATACTGTGGTATACGCCTTTACAAGAGCTCTCCAGTTTCGTGGCGCACGCAATCACGCAGCGCGGCACTACTCTCCCCAGACGCGCTCTGCGATGCGGCGGACCAGGGCGATCTTTGCCCACTGGTCGTCCTCGGTAAGGACGTTGCCCTCCTCGGTCGAGGAGAAGCCGCACTGCGTGGAGAGGCGCAGGCGGTCGAGCGGCACGTACTTCTCGGCCTCGTGGATGCGCGCGATGACGGCGTCCTCGTCCTCTAGCTCGGGGAACTTGGACGTCACCAGGCCCAGGACCACAACCTGGTCGCGGATGTGGCGCAGCGGCTCAAAGTCGCCCGCGCGGTCGGAGTCGTACTCGAGGAAGAACCCGTCGTAGTTGGCGTGCGAGAAGAGCGTCTCGGCGATCGGCTCGTAACCACCCGAAGAGAACCAGGTCGAACGGAAGTTGCCACGGCAGATGTGCGTCGTGATGGTCATGTCCGCCGGCTTTGCCTCGAGCGCGCGGTTGATAATCTCCACGTAGCGCCTGGCCACGGCGTCGAGGTCGATGCCCTGGGCCTCGTAGGCGACGCGCTTGTCCGCGTCGCAGAACTCTCCCCAGCTCGTGTCGTCAAACTGCAGGTAGCGGCAGCCCTCGTCGTAGAAGGCCTTGATGGCGTGCTGGTACGCCACGGCGATGTCCTCAAAGAGGCGCTCGTCGCCGTCCGACCCCGCGTAGCGGTCGATGGGCCGGTACGTGGCCTTGCCACGCACGCAGGGAATGAGGTGCAGCATGGAGGGCGCGGGGATGGTCAGCTTTGTGGGGTAGCCGTCCGCGATTTTCTGGAGGCAACGGAAGTGCTCAATGAACGGGTGATCCGGCCCAAAGTCGACCTTGCCCGTGAAGCGCAGCTGCGCGCCCTTGGGCTTGGGGCCCTTGAACTCCACGGACCAGGTGTCGGCAGAGATCTCCTCCACGCCGTTGAGCGCGGCGAGAAAGTCCAGGTGCCACATGGCGCGACGGAACTCGCCGTCGGTGACGGCGCGCAGGCCGGCGGCCTTCTCCTTTTGCACGAGCTCGGCGATGCACTCGTCCTCGACAGCAGTGAGCTGGGCCTGGTCGATCTTTTCGGCCGCGTACTCGGCGCGGGCATTCTTCAGGCGCTCCGGCCTGAGGAAGCTTCCAACAATGTCGTAGGTGTAGGGCGGCTGCTTGAGCGTGGAGGTGGACATGGTTGCTCCTTGTCACGAGGGATGGTTGCATATTTGTTCTCATCCATGATGGCAGAGGGGCGAGGAATGAGAGCGTATCTATCTTCTATCGCGTTCCATAGCCTGTGGCTATGGTTTTGGGCGAGCAGCCCGCCGGCGGCGGACGGGCGGCAGGCGGGCGGCAGGGCAGCCAGTCAATCGAAACCTGCGGCTTAATAGAAGCCTGGCGAGAAGGACCAAGCCATCTACCTGCGGTTATTCTCGGCACACCTTGTCCGCGACTGCTATTAAGCCGCAGGTTTTCCCGAGCCACCCCAACCGCCAGCCACCCGCAGCCGTCCACCAGCCAGAAGCTGCGCGGCCGCCGCCCTGCGACCAGCTAGGATTGCCTCAATCCACGCGAGGAGGCAGATATGGCAGCGTTCGATCGTGTACCCAGCGGCATCGACGGCCTGGACGAGGTGCTCGACTCCATCCGCCTGGGCGACAACGTGGTCTGGCAGGTCAGCTCGCTCGACGAGTTCCGCCCCATTGCAGACGCCTTTGTCGGCCGCTCGGTGGCAGACGGCAGAAACGTTGTCTACCTGCGCTTTGCCTCGCACAGACGGATCATCGCCCGCGGCACACCCGGCGTTGTCGAGGTCGACCTCGACCCCAGGAAGGGCTTCGAGACCTTCACCATGCAGGTGCACGACGTGATCACGCACGAGGGCCCCGAGACGTTCTACGTGTTCGACAGCCTGTCCGACCTGCAGGTTGCGTGGTCCGCCGACCTCACAATGGGGAACTTCTTCCGCCTCACCTGCCCGTACCTGTTCTCGCTCGACACGGTGGCGTACTTCCCCATCATCAAGGGCGACCACTCCTTTGCGGCCATCGCAAAGATTCACGACACGACGCAGCTCCTCATTGACGTCTCACCGGACGAGGGCGACCTCTTCATCCACCCCCTCAAGGTCTGGCGCCGCTACTCCCCTACCATGTTCCTCGCGCATCGCCTCGACCTTGCCACGGGAGAGGTGCGCGCCCTCACCTCGGGCGTCGACACCAGCCGCTTCTACGCGCGCATGAGCGAGGAGATGAAGGGCGCCGCCGACCGCGACATAGACTCCTGGGACCGGTTCTTCCTGCAGGCACGTGCCAGCTACCAGCACGGCGAGGACATGCGGCGCGCCTGTCGCAAGATGTGCAACATGATGATGACGAGAGACCCGCGCATGCGCGCGCTTGTGCAAAAGTACTTCTCGCCCACCGACTACTTTGACGTGCGGCGGCGCATGGTGGGGACCGGCATGGTTGGCGGCAAGTCCTGCGGCATGCTTTTGTCGCGCAAGATTGTCGAGAAGAACCTGCCCGAACTTGTTGGCCTGCTGGAGCCGCATGACTCGTTCTACGTGGGCACGGACGTCTTCTATACGTTCATTGTAGAAAATGACCTGTGGCCGCTGCGTATCGCGCAACGCGGCGACGGCTACCTGCGCGTGGCGGATTCTCTAGCGCAGGGCATCGAAAATGGAACCTTCCCGCCCGAGATCGAGCAGGGCTTCCGTCGCGTCCTGGACTACTTTGGCCAGGTTCCCATCATTGTGCGATCGTCCAGCTGCCTTGAGGACGCGTTTGGGAACGCCTTCGCCGGCAAGTACAACTCGGTGTTCCTGCCCAACGTGGGTGACCCCGAGGAGCGGCTTCGCGAGTTCGAGCGCGCCGTCAAGCGCGTGTACGCGTCGACCATGAACCCCTCGGCGCTGGAATACCGCCGGCGCAACGGGCTGGACACGGCCGAGGAGGAGATGGCACTTCTCGTTCAGCGTGTGAGCGGTTCTCGCTACGGCGACGCGTACTTCATGCCAACGGCCGCGGGCATTGGCTATTCTCGCAGCGCATACCGCTGGCTTCCGGACATGGACCCCTCCGCCGGCATGCTTCGGCTGGTGATGGGCCTTGGCACAAAGGCAGTGGACCGCACCGAGCGCGACTACCCTCGACTTGTGAGTCTGGACAGGCCAACCGCCACCACGATGGTCACAGATGCGGACCGGCACCGCTTCTGCCAGCGCGGATGCGACCTTATCGACCTCGCGGGCAGCGCATTTGCCGAGAAGCTCTGCACAGACATTGCGCCCCTCATGCCGGCGTCGGTGCGACCCATGGTGATGGAGCACGACCGCGAGGCCGAGCGCATGCTGCGCGACCGCGGCCAGCGGCGGGAGGTGACGTTTGCCTCGTGCGCGGGGCTTGCGGGCGACCGACGCTTCACCACGGCCATGCGCAAGATCCTTCGCGCCCTGCAGGAGGCGTACGACTACGCCGTCGACATCGAGTTCACCGTGAACGTGGACACGGCGAGCGGCGAGGAGACCGAGCCACGCTTTGTGATCAACCTGCTGCAATGCCGGCCGCTGCAGTCCTTCAAGGGCACGGGTTCCGTTGAGGTGCCCACCACGTCTGGCCCCGTGCTGCTCCGCGCTGCCGAGAACACCATGGGCGCCTCGATGCAGACGGGTGTCGACTTTGTCTGCGTGGTCGATGCCGCAGGTTATCGGGCATGCCCGCACGGCAAGCGGCCGGGTGTGGCGCGCGCTGTTGGCGAGGCCGCGCGCAAGGTGCGCGAGGCGGCGGGCGCAGCCGCAGTGCTTCTCGCGCCCGGCCGGATTGGCACCTCGTCCCCCGACCTGGGCGTGCCCGTCACCTTTGCCGAGATAGCCGCCTTCCGGGCGATTGTCGAGTACGCCGACGCCGCGCACGGCTTCTCCCCCGAGCTGTCGTATGGCAGCCACATGTTCCAGGACCTCGTCGAGCAGGACATCCTCTACTGCGCGGCGCTTGAGCGCGGCACGACCGTCTTCGACCGCAGCGTGCTGTGCGACCTGCCGGAGGTGGGGCTCGATGCCGCCACGGCGGACCCTGACATCGCGGCGTGCATTCGCCTGTACGACGCGCGCGGACGTGGCCTGGGGCTGTGGCACGACCTCGTGAGCGGAAAGGCGCTCGTGGCGTTTGCGTGAGGGGGTGGAGGCAGTCGCCTTGCCGGAAGTTCAGACGGACTTCCGGTTGGCAGCAGTTTTGGTAAGAGTTCTTATGTAACTGCGCCGCAGTGGCAATTCGCTGACCTGCGGTTTATCAGACTTTAAACCGTTCGATACTCGGGGTACCCCCGAAAAACCATAGCCCAACCGTCAATCTGCGCCATCCGGCACCCGGCGGATGTCCGGGCAGCCCCAGGCCTGCCCACCATGCAGCCCCCCGCGCGCTGTCGGGCAGTTTTCGGACATAATCCGTGCTAGCACGGCCCCAAAACGTCCGAAAACAGCCCGACGGCGCCGGGGGGCGAAGCGGGCTGCCGCGCGGCAGACCCAGGCAGCCGGCAGAACTCAACCTACCTACCCCCACACACCGGTCCAAGCTCCCCAATAATCCGCAACAGCTCGTCGATGGACTCCACTCGTCCGTGCTCAGCCCACGTCGTGAGCACGCTCAGCGTGAACCCGGTCCTCACGGCCAGAAAGTAGTCGCTATGCTCCATCCAATACGAGAATGACTGCACAGGAGCCCTCGGTGGAAGGGGCATGAGGATCCGAATGCCGTCCACGTCATGTTTGTACGTGCCTTGCCGCACGTGGCTAGCAACGCTGCCGCTAGCGCACTGCCCGCTGGTTCACAATGCCAAGGACGTCGACGACCTCTTCGCCATCGTTACCCTTCTCGCCACACTCGTAGAGCACGTCATAACCTGCAGCTACCACTTTGAGGCAGGCAGAGCCATATGCATGTCTAAGCGAGGGTTCCACCAGGGACGAACCCACTCCCGGAAAGCCCTGTACGAGCGCGAGCTTCTTCCATACGGACTCCTCGACCCGTTTATCAAGCCCGGCGAGAGACTCGAGGAACTCCTCGGAGAACCTAAGCCGCGCCACGGGAGGCCCGCTTATCCGCAACGGCAGCCTTCGCCGCCTCGATACCTTCCACATACCGGCCGGCAGCAATATCCGCGCGACCACGGTCTATTGCATCGGAGACACGCTGCGCATAGAGCGCTCGTTCAACGGCATCGTCCACTTCCCGTTGGAAAACCTCCTCAGAGCAAAACACGTAGGCGCCGTTGCCATTCTCCGTAATCCTCACGAGTCGTTCGCGAGCAGCCTGCTTCACTTCGCGCGGATGATCACGCAACGCAGTCGCAGAATAGATGGCATCCATGTGATTCCTCCCGTGATGTGTCCAGTTATGTACATGATAATGCACATGATTTGAAGGTGCAGGCGAAGTACGATACGTTACTCCGCAGAATCTGTCATAGGCATGCCACAGCGCCTAAGCTGTGCGATGAGGTTCGTAAGAATGATTTCCCATGCGGTAAGCGCATGCCGGAAGCAGGCTAGCCTTGTAATGTTGGCAATAATGCCCGCGCTTGCCGCCTTTACTCAGCCGCAACTGACTCAGCTATGACTGAGTAAACCGAACCTACTGATATGAGTCCCAGCACGAAAACGGCGTGACCCACACTATGGTGTGAGTTGGGAGACTAGAGGCAGCGCACCCTCGCGCACTACTCCTGCGAGCCACGCAGCCTGCGCACCTTGCGCGAGAGCTCGGCCAGCTCCCCCTGCGTCAGTTGGTCCAGGTGCTCCAGCTTGTCCAGGTACAGGGCCAGGCTCTCGTTGCGCCGCGCCAGCATGAGCTCGTTGCAGTAGCTGACCACCGCCGCCGTGAGCACCGCCACGAACAGAATCCCCACCACGCTAAGCGCCACCACAATCGCGTGGCCAACGGCGCTTGTGACGGTGATGTCCCCGTAACCGATGGTCGTGACTGCCTGGAAGCAGCACCACAGCACGTCGCCAATCCAGACCTGCTCCTTGCCCTTTGTGTAACGGTTCGAGTTCACCTGGTCAGAGGTGAGGCTGATGCTGCCGAAAGTGTCGAGGCTCACCCCAGCGGAGAGACTGAACGAGTAGATGTCCCCACCCATGAGGACGTCGTCGTTCTCGGCGGTCCCTGGTTGAGGCCGTCCAGTCGTGCGGCACCCAGGGCGAAGGGCGCCAGGGTCGGCCGGTATCGGCCACCCTGGTCCGAGTCCTTGCAGGCGGTCTCGGTGATGTGTGCGGCATCCTTGCCAAGAGCCTTGCGGTAGTAGTCGGAGACGACGAAATCGTCCTGGGACGTGTCATAGTACACGTAGCGGTAGCCAAAGTTGGCGTACTCCGCGTTGGAGCTGCCACCGCAGTCCCAGCCGGCAATGATGAGGACCGTAGCCGTGTCGGTCGAGGTCGCCGCCGGCCAGGGTGACCACCGGGGCCATCATGAGCTGCATTCGGTCGGTGGGGTCATCTTTGCTGTTGCGGATCTCGGCAAGTTCCTGTTCTGTGACATAGTAGGACGCCTGGCCGCAGTCCACCCACTCCTGGGTGTGGCTCCAGGAGCTGTCGGGCTGCAGGTCCCACATATCGATACAGGCAAGGCACTCGCCGTTCTCGTCCTTGTAGCAGTCCGTGTAGCAGAAGACCTCATCCACGCCGTCGCCATCCACATCCGCGGCGGCCACTTCGAAGTAGGAGTCATACTCCTGCAGGTAGCCTGCTCGGAGGTATGCCAGCTCATCAGAGTAATTGCTCGCCTGGATCTGGCTTTCGTTGACCGTGGGGCTGAGGCTCGCGACCTCCGTGCGGTTCCCCTCAGTGTCAAGCGAGAATACCTTTACCGCAAAAGCACCGCTCAGTTGCTGGTTGCCGACCGTGGTGTAGTATTGGCTTCCATAGGCGCGCAGCTCGACGACGTGGTCCTTGTAGCCGCTGCCGAGGTCTGCCGAGACGCTGGTGGCATACTTGCCGCTGAATCCGTTGTTGGTAGACCCCTTGATGACGTCATTCTCGTTGTCGCTGAGCGGCGAGTAGTAGCTAACGCCCTTCTCAACCATATCCACGGCCGTCCCAGGATTGCTGCTCGTACCGTAGAGCTCGTTGATAGGCCAGAACAAATGCGAACATCGCCGTGAGGATACCAGAGATGACGGGCAGCCACCTCGTGCAAGTGGGGCGCGTTGCCATGGTTGCTCCAATCCCAGGAGGTCTGCCTGCTTGGTTGGTTCTTTCTACTGGCCATAGGCGTCCAGCCTCTTGGTGATTTTCGACGGCATGCGAGCAAAGCGCATCGTCCCAAAGAATGAGGCGTCCGAGACTTGAGGCGATTGCGTCGAACAGGTGGATGGGCCGGGCACGACGTCTAGAGCGGTGCGGCTTTCTCACACGATCAGTGTTCAATTTGGCTTGTATAAAAAATCGGAGGTCCTAAAAGGGCCTCCGATCTGCGTGTATGGTGGGCGTTAGAAGATTTGAACTTCTGACCTCTTCCGTGTCAGGGAAGCGCTCTCCCCCTGAGCTAAACGCCCGAATCTCTGCTGCTGGGGTTGCAGCGAGGAGTATCTTACGCGAAAACGCTCATGTAACGCAACCGTCAATCGCAAGTTTTTCTCGCATCACAAATACTGCTCAGCGAGAAGGGCGAGGGGAAGGCCCCCGGCGGCAGGCGGGGCTCCGGCGGCGACAAACAAGGCCCTCCCAGCGCCCCCAAAGCCAAACCTGCGGGTTAGTTGCAGTGCGCCGAGAAGGGTCAAGCCGTCTACCTGCGGTTCTTCTCGGCAACGTCGTCGCACGGGTGCTAGTAACCCGCAGGTTTCCTTCCGGAGAAGAGACAGGAAGAGCCGTGGCTGGGAACTAAAGGCAAGGCAGGCACAGGACACAAAGCCACTCCCCGGCGCCAAAACGACGCCAGGGAGTGGTTTTCGTACGTGATAGCTGGAAAAACGCGCCTTCGGGCGTCACCGGCCGCGGGGTGGTCACGCACCGGCCGTCCGCCGTCCTCCGGTCGACATCGCCGTCACCCGGTGTTCTGCAGCCCGGCGGCAACGCCGGACACGGTGCACAGGATGAGGTAGATGAACCGCTCGCGCTCCTCCGGCGTGAGGTGATCGCCGCGGGTGCGCATCTCGCGCAGCGCGCGCACCTGCGTCACGGAGAGCACGTTCACGAACGGCAGTCTTGCGCGAATCACCGGCCCCAGCACGCGACGGTGCTCCAGCGGCCACGCGTCACCCACAATGGCCAGCACCCACTTGCGCGTGAGGCGCATCTCCTCCAGGACCTTCTTGGCCAGGTCGTCGCGCGAGCCCAGCGCCAGGTACATGCGGCCAATGCGCTCGTCGGTCTTGGAGAGCGACATCTCGATGTTGTCGATGAACGTGGTAAAGAGCGGCCACTCCGCGTAGGCCTGGCGGAGATGGTCGAGGTCACCCAGCTCCTCGCACGCCGTGCCCAGCCCGTACCACGCGGCCAGGTTGATGCGCGCCTGCGACCACGAGAAGATCCACGGAATGGTGCGCAGGTCGTCCAAGGACTTGGCGCCCAGGCCGCGCTTTGCGGGACGCGAGCCAATGGGCATGAGGCCAATCTCGGTAAGCGGCGTGACCGTGGAGAACCACTCCGCAAAGCCCTCGGTCTCCAAGAGCTCGCGATAGCGACGGCGAGAGGCGCTATCCAGCTTGGCGGCCAGGTCGGCGTACTTGGCCGTGGTTTCGGTGTTCACGTACTCGATGGACGGCGAGGACTGCAGCAGCGTTGCGCCGGCAACGGACTCCACGTGACGCCTGGCCAGCGTGGGGTCACCATAGCGGGCAAAGATGACCTCGCCCTGCTCGGTGAGCTTGAAGCGGCAGTTGACCGAGCCCTTGGGTTGCGAGAGAACCGCGCGGTTTGCCGGGCCGCCGCCACGTCCCACCGCGCCGCCACGGCCGTGCATGAGAACCAGGTCGATGTCGTTCCTCTCGGCCCACTGCGCAATGGCCGCCTGCGCGGCGTGGAGCACCAGCGTGGCCGAGGTAGGGCCGGCGTCCTTGGAGGAGTCGGAGTAGCCGAGCATGACCTCCATGCGCCTGCCGGTCTGGGCAAGGCGCCTCTGCACGGGCTCGAGCTTGATGATCTGGTCGAGCGTGTCGACGGCGTTCTCCAGATCCTCCACCTGCTCGAACAGCGGAATCACGTCGAGCACGGGAACGTCCGCCTCGTGCGCAAAGGCAAGGCGGGCCAGCTCGTAGACGTCGGCCACGTTCTGCGCCGACTGCGTGAAGGAGATGATGTAGCGCCGCGCGGCCTTCACACCGTTGATGCGCTGGATGCTGCCAATGGCGCGGAAGGTGTCGAGAACCTCACGCGTCATGGGCTGCAGCTCGCCCCTCTCGCCCCAGCGCCCGTGCTCGCGGATGTCCTCGAGCGCGCGGGCGTGCACGAGCGAGTGCTGGCGGAACTCCATCTCGACCAGGTGGAACCCAAAGGTCTCCGCCTGCCAGATAAGCTTCTGCAGCGGGCCATACGCGGTGCGCACGGCGCCGGCCGCCGCCAGCGAGCGCTGAACAATGCGCAGGTCGGCAATGTAGTCGTCGGCCGAAGCGTACATGATGTCGGCCGTGCGCTGGATGGTGGCGCGAAGGCGGTCAGAGATCACAATCATGACGGCGCGGTGCAGCTCGGAGGTGGAGACCTCAAGCGCACGCTGCGAGAGGACCTCGCTCATCTCAACCTGGTGGTTCCACAGGTTCACAAGCGCGTCGGAGGGCTTGGTAAAGCGCGCGTCCAGCGTGAGGTTGCGGCCCACGTAGTAGGTCCTGTCGGCCAGGGCCTCAAGCACGTGCACGCGGAACTTCTCGGCGACTTTGCGGCTCACCTTTGCGGTGACGTTGGGGTTGCCGTCGCGGTCGGAGCCAATCCAGCTGCCGGGGTGGAAGAACGCCGGGCACACGGGCGGCACGGTGCCGGCGCGCTCGCCCAGCTCCCAGTCGTCGAAGCGACGATAGACCTCGGGCACCATGTCGAAGAGCGTGGCATCGAAGATATCGATGACGGTGTCGGCCTCCTCGACGGGCGTGGGCTTCTTGTACGCGATGGGCGAGGTGCGCACCAGCGCGTCAATCTCCTGCAGCATAAGGCGCTCGTTCTCCACCAGCTCGACGCCGGCGAGCGTGGAGCGCTTGGCGAGAAGCTCGGAGATGCGGCGGATCTTGCCCTCGACGGCCTTGCGGCGCGCCTCGGTGGGATGCGCGGTGAAGACGGGGTGGAACTCAAGGCGGTTGAGAAGCGCCGTTGCCTTGGCGCGACCGCACTCGTCTACCAGCTGGCCATAGGCCACCGTGAGGTCGTTGATGGGATCGGCCGTCTCGGTGGTGGGCACCTCGCTCTCGCGGCGGCGCAGCGAGGACACGCGGTAGTTCTCCTCGCAGATGTTCGCCAGATGGAAGTAGGTGACGAAGGCGCGCATGAGCAGCGTCGCCCTGTCCATGGAAAGCCCGTCGATGGTGGAGACAAACTCCTGGAACGCCTGCTCGGCCAGGGCGGCCTTGTCGTCAGTGCGCGCCACGCCGTCGGCGTACGTCACGCGGATGGCGTCACCCAGCAGCAGGTCGAAGGTGGCGAGAAGGTCCGGGTCGTTCTCCTTGAGCACCTTGCGAACAAGGCGCAGGAAGAGCGCCAGGTTGTCACGGAGCTCCTCGGGCACGTCGACCAGCGCAAGGGCAGACTTTGCCTGCTCCGCCTCGCTTGCCCGGACGAACGCGCGTCCCTCCCCTTGGCTCGAAGCCTCGGTTGTTGTCATGTGTCCTCCCTCAAGCTCCCGCCGGTCACGCCGACGGACTTGCACGTGTGCCGCATGTCGCTGCATGCAGGACAACCTTAGCAAGCCAACCCACGTTAGGCGTCAACCCCACCGAGCATCCGCAAAGGCGAAACGCAACGTACACGATGCGGCCGGGCGCGGGACCGCGCACACGCGGCGCGATACAATGGCCCCTATAGATAATGAGCGGGCGAGAGAAGCTTGGCCCCAAGGGCCGCGAGAGGATGGTCGGCGCATGGCACGAACGAGCAGGCAGCGCGGGAGAGCCCAAAAGACGGGTCTGAGCTCGCTCGTGGGGTCGCGCGCCGGCAGGCACGAGAGCCGCTCCAGCCGCACAGCCAAGCCCAAGAAGGAGGGCTTTCTCCGCCGCGTCACCAACCACTGGTGGGACCGCCTGATCTCCTCGGTCTTCTCGGGCAGCGTCTCCGAGCAGTCCGAGCAGTACCTGGCGCACCAGACCACGCGCGACTACGTGTGCAACTCCATTGGCCAGGCGTGCTGGGGCGGGTTCTTCCCGCTGCTCACCATTGTGGCCACGCAGTTCGTGGGCGCCGAGAACGCCGGTCTCTTCTCGATGGCCATGGTCGTGGGTACGCTCCTGTTCTTTGTGGGCAACTACGGCGTGCGCACGTACCAGGTCTCGGACATCGACGAGATGGACTCGTTCTACGACTACCAGGTCAACCGCATTGCGACCTGCGTGGCCATGGTGCTTATCGGCCTTCTGTACTGCCGCATCCGCGGTTACGACGGCGACATGACCGCCATCGTGTGCGGCGTGATGGGGTTTCGCTTCTTTGACGCGCTGGGCGACGTCTACGAGGGCAGACTGCAGCAAAAGGACAAGCTCTACCTGGCCGGCATCTCGCAGGCGGTGCGCTGCGTGCTCTCGTTTGTGGTCTTCACGGTGCTGCTCTTTATCACGCGCAACATGGTGGTCTCGAGCATTGGCATGGCGGTGGGCGCCGCAGCGTCGTTTGTGCTGCTCACGCTGCCGCTGGCGCTCATGGAGACCGAGCGCTCGCTGCCGCTTACGTGGCGCGGCGTGAAGGAGATCTTTGTCAACTGCTTCCCGCTGTTCCTGGCGGCGTTTCTCTACAACCTCATCGACTCGATGCCCAAGTTTGCCATCGAGGGCGTGCTCTCGTACGACAACCAGCTCTACTACAACGCCATGTACTTCCCCGCGCACGCCATCCTCATGGCTGCGGCCATGATCTACAAGCCGCAGCTGCTGCGCCTGGCCAGCATCTGGGACGACCCCGAGCAGCACAAGCGCTTTGACCTCATCATCCTTGCGATGATGGGCGTGATTGCGGGCATCACCGTGATTGTGGGGCTCTTCATGGGGTGGCTGGGCATCCCCATCATGAGCTTCCTGTACGGGCTGGACTTCGAGCAGTTTAGACCGCTAGTCTACGTGATGGTGGTAAACGGCGGCATCTGCGCGGCAATCGACTTTCTGTACCAGATCATCACCGTGCTGCGCGAGCAGCAGGCCGTGAGCAGGCTGTACCTCATTGCGTTTGCCTTCTCCGTGCCTGTGCTGTGGCTGCTCGTGGGCTTCTCGGGGCTCTCCGGCGCCGTGGTGGGTGCCGTAGTGGTGATGAGCATCCTTCTGGTGCTGCTGCTCTCCGAGTACTTCGCCATCCGCAAGCGCCTCGAGCGGTACTAGGCGGGGCCTCTCATCTCCTCCCCCATCTCGTCCCCGCATTCTTTATCGGTATTTGAGAATCGTGCCGCGCGCCAACTGGGCAAATACGGCCTCCGTTTCACAGAAACCGCTAAAGAACGGAGGGAGGGAGCGGAGACGGAGCCGAAGACCGCCGCCACTCCCCAGCAGCTACGACTCGTCGTCCATATCGAGGCCGTGCTCGCGGGATTCTCGCCGTTCCTTTATGGCGCTCGCCACGTGCACGAAGAGCAGCCCCAGGATGGCCGAGGTAACCGAGCCGGCGAGAATGGCGCATTTGGCAGCCATGACCTCACTGGGGTCGGTAAATGCCAGGCCAGAGATGAGGATCGACATCGTGAAGCCCAGGCCTCCCATGATGCCCACCGCAATGATCTGCAGCCAGTCCACGTGCTTGGGCAGCTTGGCAAAGCCAATGTGCACGAGAAGCCATGTCACCAGGATGATGCCGATGGGCTTGCCAAGCACGGCGCCAAAGTAGACGCCCTTGGTAACCGGGTCCGCGATGATGGTGGCAAGGTCCATGTCCACGATCCTCACCTGCGCATTCACAAACGCAAAGATGGGCAGGATCACAAAGTTCACCGGCACCGAGATGTAGCGCTCCATGCGCTCCAGCGGCGGCGTGACGTGGTGCATCACGCGCTCCACGCGCACGGCAGCGGTGGTGAAGTCGTGCTGGCCCAGGACGTGGCTCTCTTCGTCATACGTGTCGTCCAGCTCGCGGGCGCGGGCGTCAAGCCAGTTGCCCAGCTTTGAAAGGCGCACGTCAGAGCGCGCGGGCAGGAAGAACGCCAAGATGACGCCGGCCAGCGTGGCGTGGATGCCAGAGTTGTACATGCACACCCACAGCACCAGGCCAATCAGCATGTAGGGCTTGGCCGAGTAGACCTTCATGCGAGAGATGATCCACAGCACCACAATCACGCCGAGAGACGCGGCGCACCAGGCCACGTTGGGCGTCTGCCCATAGAAGAGGGCGATGACCACAATGGCCAGGATGTCGTCGGCGATAGCCAGGGTCTGGAAGAAGACCTTGGTCGCGGGCGCAATGCGGTCACCGAGAAGCGACATGACGCCCAGCGCAAAGGCGATGTCGGTGGCGATGGGGGTGGCCCAGCCGTGCACGGCACCACCGGCGTTGAGGATGAGGTAGATCATCGCAGGTGCCGCCACGCCGCCAACTGCGGCGAGCATGGGAAGCGCGGCCTGCCTGGGCTTTCTCAGCTGCCCCACGGTCATCTCGTACTTGAGCTCTATGCCCACCAGCAAGAAGAAGATGGCCATGAGGAAGTCGTTCACAAAGGCCTCGATGGTTATCGAAAAGGTCGCGGGGCCAATGCCCAGCGAGAGGGGCGCGTGGAGCACCTCCTCGATCACCTCGTAGGCGGGCGAGTTGGCCGTGATGACCGCCGCGATGGCAGCGAACACCATGACCGCAGCGGCTATGGTGCCGTTGGAGGTCACCTTGTGGACAGCGCTGCGCTGCTCGATGCGCCTGATGACTGCGGGCTCACCGTAGATGCTTGCCATTGGTTGTATTGTCCGTTTCCTTGAGGAGAGGCCGCTCGGGCCCTTCGTTACCCTCTTATCCTACCCAACCAATGATGCAAAATTATTTTACCGTTGTTACGGCAGGTGGCGTGGTTGCTGCTGCGTGGCTGTCGCTGTCCACGTGCGCGCCGGGCTGCTCGGCGAGGGCGGTCTCCTCCCCCAGCGCCAGGACTTGCTCCACGTAGATCTTGGCGGCAAGGCTCACCACCGCAGCCTCGATGGTCCGGTCGAGCGGCGAGTCGACCTTCTCGCCGTTGGCGTCGCGCAGGTCGATCACCGGCTCCACGGCCGGGGCCACAAAGTCCGGCCCCACCGCGAACTGCTCGGCAAGCGCGCACTCCAGCGCCGCGCAGAGCTCGTCGTAGGTGTGGCGAAGGTCGAGGTTCTCCTCCTCCACGTGGCGAATGAGGCGCGTGACCTGCTCGATCGAGAGCACGCGCTTGAAGAGGCACACGCAGACCACATAGCAGACGTGGCGCCTGGTGTACCGGTGCTTGACGGGCGCCGGCACAACGTGGCGCTTCACGTAGTTGTTCACCATGGAGCCCGTGACCAACGGCCCCTCGTCCGGCAGACGCATGAACGAGAGCTCGTCGTCCACCAAGGAGAGAAGCTGGTCCAGGTAGAGCTCGATGCGCGGGAGCTCCGAGAAGCGCGAGATGTGGATGCTCGTCATGCGCTCGGCGAGCGTGCGGTAGGCAACGCACGTGCGCTGGGCACGCTCCTGGTCCTGCTCGTCCGCCATAGCGCCCCCTCTCGCAAGCACTTGAATTCTGTGTGATTAGATTATCTAGTATTAAAAACCAGATGCAATGGCTATAGTTGTGACAACGAAATAATCGGACGCGCTTTCCTTCTCCGATGTCCATTGGGGGAAACGTTGAACAGCCAGAGAATCGCAGTCATCACCGACACGGGCACGGACACGCCTGCCGCCTTTGCGCGCGAGCATGACGTGCGTATTGTGCCGCTGCGCATTAACTTCTCGGACGGCTCGACGTACGAGAGCGGTGTCACCATCACGCCCGAGCAACTTGTCGAGCGCATGGCAACCGAGGTGCCCTCGACCTCGCTGCCCTCGCCCGCGATCATCCGCCGCGAGTTCGACCGCGCGCGTGACGACGGGTACGTGGCCGCGATCTTTGTGAGCATCTCCTCGGGCCTCTCGGCCACCTGCGACACCGTGCGCATGGTCGCCGACCAGCTGGACGACTTCCCCGTTGAGGTCGTGGACACCAGGACCATTGGCGTTGCCGCCGGGCTTGTGGTGATGGAGGCCGTGCGCATGGTCGAGGAGGGCATCACGCTGCAGCACATTGGCGCGATGCTTGAGCTGGTGGCACATAAGAACTCTGTGTTCTTCTCGGTAAAGAGCCTTGACTACCTGCGCAAAGGCGGGCGTATTAGCGCTTCCGTGTATCGCCTGGGCACCGCGCTAAACATCAAGCCCGTAATCACCTGCAACGAGGAGGGCGCCTACGTGGTGGCGCGCAAGGCGCGCGGCTGGGAGCGCTCCATCGACACCGAGATTGCCCTTGTCGAGGAGCAGGCAAGAAAGTACGACAAGGTGCGCGTGGCCATCTGCTGCTCGAGCGCGTGCAGCGACATGTTCGACGAGCTTGAGGAGCGCGTGCTGGCACAGGTGGACAACGCGGTGGAGGTCATTCGCTCGGGGATCTCGGCGGACCTTCTCGTGCACACCGGCCCTGAGATCGTGGGGATCGCAATCCAGGGGGCGTAGCGGCGCGGGCCGGAGCAGCGGGGCGTAGCGGCGGCGCCAGGCTGGACGTTGTCGCCGGAGAGCCGCTATTGGCGCAATTTGCAACATTTAGGCGCCTCCGGCGACAGCCGCCGGCGCCCCAGCAGCCTCGCCCTACTCGCCCAGACGTGACACCATGCGAGCAACGATGGCAGCGCAGTGCTCGGCTGCGGCAGTCTCGAACGCGGCGTACTCCACGGGCGTCGTCGACCCCGGCTTGTCCGAGATCGCCCGCACCACCACGAACGGCACGCGGTTGAGCCATGCCGTCTGGGCAACAGCAGTGCCTTCCATCTCGCAGCACATGCCGCCAAAGTCGTGGGCCAGACGCTCCTTGTCGTGCGCGTCGGTCACAAAGACGTCGCCCGAGACCACGCGCCCCTCGAAGGCCCGCACGTCACCCGCCACGTCGTGCACAGCTGCCACGGCCTGCGTGCGAAGCCCCTCATCTGCCGAGAAGCTCACGCATCCCAGCTGCGGAATCTCTCCCGGCTCGTAGCCAAAGACCGTCGCGTCCACGTCGTGGTAGCGGCAGTCGGTCGATACCACAATGTCGCCCACGTCGATGCGCGCGTCGAGAGACCCAGCAACGCCGGTGTTCACCACGTGCGTCACGCCGTAGCGGTCTACCAGCACCTGCACGCACACGCCGGCGTTGACCTTTCCCACGCCGGAGCGCACCACGACCACCGGCACGTCGCCCAGGGTGCCCGCATGGAACACCATGCCAGCAACAGTAGAGACAGACTCATCCTTAAGGCTAGCCACGAGGTGCGCCACCTCGACCTCCATGGCGCCAATGATGCCAACCTTGATGTCACTACGCATTGTGGGACTCCTCGTTGTTCTCGCCGTCGAGCAGGGCAGGGTACGAAAGATGCGCGTCATCGATGACCTCGAGCGTGTTGGCGAGGTAACGGCGCGCCCACCAGTGCGCCAGGTTGAGGTCGGCATCGTGCCAGTTACCGCAGGCCTCGGGCCGGGCGCCGGGAATCTCCCCCTCGAAGTCGCGCACAAACTCAAAGCAGCGGCGCACAAGCGGCAGCACCTCGCGCGAGGTGCACTGGCCAAAGACCACGAGGTAGAAGCCCGTTCGGCAGCCCATGGGGCCAAAGTAGACCACGCGGCTTGACCACTCGGGGTCGTTTCTCAGGAAGGTCGCGCCCAGATGCTCGATGGCGTGGACCGCCGCCGTGTCCATGACGGGCTCGCGGTTAGGCGCCGTGAGGCGCAGGTCAAACGTGGTGACCACGGCGCCGGTGGCGGGGTCCTCGTCCACGCGGCTCACGTAGACGCCGGGCTCGAGCACGAGGTGGTTCACGGTGAAGCTTGCGATGGTCTTCATAGTCGTTGCCTTTCAGTTGGTTGCGTTTGAGGTGGCACCCGACGCGTTAGCCGCTGCACCGGCCGCGGCAGACGCCGGCCGCGCGATCCACGGCGCGCGAGAGATGGCACGCACAAGGGCGTCGGCCTGCACGGAGTAGTTGGAACCGGCAACAAGATGCAGGTGGGCGGTACCGTGTATTCCCAGGGGGCCAAGGGCATCGAAGAGGACCTCAGTCGTGTAGTCGGGGGCAAGCGCGGCGCTGCAAGCCTTGCTCGCAAGGTCCTGCACCTCGCGGGTCACAGCGTCCAGGTCGCTTCCCGGCTCGGCGTAGAACTCGACCGGGCAGTCCGTGACCGACCAGTCCGTCTCGCGCGTAAGGGCAGTCTTGTTGAGGACGGAGTTGGGGATGACCTCGACCTTGCCGCCCTTGTCGCGCACCATAGTCGAGCGCCACGAGACGTCCACCACCTCGCCGGTAAAGCCGCCAATGGTGACCTGGTCGCCGGGGCGCACCACGCGCCCCATCATGAGACCCAGGCCGGCGATGATGTTTGACACCGTGTCCTGCAGGCCAAAGGAGATGACCACGGAGGTCACGCCCAGGGCGGCCACAAACGCCGTGGGCTGAACGCCAAAGACAGGCTCGAGCACGGCGAGCAGCGCAAACACCCAGATGACGGCGCGCACGATGTTCACGAAGATCGACGCCTTGGGCACGCCCGCCGCGTCCAGCGCGCGCTTGAGGCCATGCACCACAACGCGCTGCACGAGCAGCGCGACGCCAATGACAACGGCGAGAAAGACAATCTTCCCTATGAGCGCCGACGTGTCGATGTCCGCGAGAATGTCCCCCATCACGCCCTCCAGGTGGCCAAACGGTTCGTGGGAAGCCATGATACTCTCCCGAATGAGACAAAGGGACTGTCCCTTTGTCTCATCGCGCGCCGCAAGCGGTATGGCTAGCGGCGCCAAACGGCTGGACGTACGCCCACTTTTCATGGTATTTACCAGCGCGTTCCCGCCTGACGGAACCACCCTTTCCGCACTGTGGCACGGCCTCGTCCCGCAATAAAACGCAGCTTCGTACCATCTGGTATGAGGTTTGGGTTCGGTCCCTTATCAAGTGTTGGGAGGACGTTATGTTCAAGGCAAGTGTCGGGGAAAGCAGCAATCTGGATCCGCGTGAGGCAGTCAAGGAGACCGTGGGCAAGCTCCGCACACAGGACAATAACGTGGCAGGCGCCAAGGTGCTTTTTGCCTATGCAAGCTGCGCCTATGACCTTTCTGCGATGCTCGACGAGTTTGCGCAGGAGCTCCCGGGCGTGCCGGTGATTGGCAACACCTCCTTCACGGGCGTCATCACGCCGGCAGGCTTCACCGGCGGCGACGGCTTTCTGGGCGCGATGGCCTTCGATGACCCCGCGATGACCGTGGGCGTTGCCGCCTGCCCCAAGACGGATGCCTCCCAGGACGCCGTCGAGCTTGGCGAGAAGGTCGCGCGCAAGGCCATGGAGGCCGCAGGCAAGGACGAGGCACCGCTCTACTACTTCATGGCCGCCTCCCCCGCCGAGGAGGAGTACTACGTCAAGGGCATCACGCACGTGATTGGCCGCGTCCCGTTCTTTGGCGGCAGCGCGGCGGACAACGCCATCACCGGCGACTGGAAGCTCTACACCTCCGAGGGTGCCTTTGCTGACGGCGTTGCGGTTGCCTTCTTCTATGGCGCGCCGACAATGGCAAACGTCTACACCGGCGCCTACCACGAGACCGAGGACGTGGGCATTGTCACCAAGACCGTTGGCAACCGCATCCTCGCCGAGATTGACGGCGTGCCCGCACTCGAGAAGTACGCCGCGTGGCGCGGCATGGACGTCGACGGCCTGCGCGGCGGCGAGCTTCTCGGCAAGTCTGTGGTGTCCCCGCTCGGCGTGAAGGACCGCCTGGGCGACCTGGTCGCAATCCGCCACCCCATGGCCGGCAACAACGACGGCTCAATAAGCCTGGGCAACAAGATTGCCAAGAACACTGCGGTCATCCGCATGGAGGCCAGCGTGGACGAGCTTGTCTCCTCCACCGGCAAGACGCTCGGCGAGCTCAGGGCTGAGGTCGCAGACCCCGCCGCCTACCTGCTGGTCCACTGCGGCGGACGCCGCGCAGGCATTGGCGACCGCATTGGCGAGGTGGCGGAGCTTCTCGCCAAGGAGGCGGACGGTGTGCCGTTCCTCACCGAGTTCACCTTTGGCGAGTATGGCCAGGTAGACGATGGTGCCAACACCTGCGGCGGCCTGATGCTCTCGTTCACCGGCTTCTCCAAGTAGCGCAACACCCAGCGACGCAACACCAAGCCCCCAAGAAAGGAAGGCAATCTGCTATGAAGATGTTTCTGAACGGCCAGCCGGCCGACGCGTCCGACGGTGCGACCATCGAGGTCACCAACCCCGCAAACGGCTCCCTCATCGAGACCATCCCCTCCGCGACCGAGGACGACATCAAGGCCGCCGTCCAGTACGCTAAGGCAGCCCAGCCCACCTGGGCAAAGGTGCCAGTGCACGAGAAGGCCGACATCCTCATGAAGTTCCTCGACCTCGTTGCCCGCGACCACGAGTCCCTGGCGCAGACCCTCTGCGCCGAGACGGGCAAGCCCATCGTCGAGGCGCGCGCGGAAATCTCGAATATACCCATCGCGTTCCGCGCCTTTGCCGAGCGTGCGAAGCATCTCTACGGCGAGACCATCCCCGCAGGCATGGAGGCGGGCCAGGAGCACCACATCCTCATCACCCGCCGCGAGCCCCTGGGCGTCATCGCCGCTGTCATCCCCTTCAACTTTCCGTGCGATCTCTTCGACCAGAAGGTCGCGCCCGCCCTTCTCGCCGGCAACGCGGTGATTGTGAAGCCGTCGACCGACAACCCACTCACGCTCTGCCGCCTCACGGCGCTTCTCGGCGAGGCCGGCGTCACGCCGGGCGCCATCCAGATCGTAACCGGCCGCGGCTCCAAGGTGGGCAACTGGCTCTGCACCAACCCCGACGTCGACGCCATCACCCTCACCGGCTCAACCGAGGTTGGCATAGAGACAGCCCACCACGCGGCAGACCACCTCGCCCACACCGCCCTTGAGCTGGGCGGCAATGACGCCTTCATCCTCCTGGCAGACGGCGACGTTGACCTTGCCGTGGACGAGCTCATGTGGGGACGCATGTACAACACCGGCCAGGTGTGCTGCGCCTCCAAGCGCTTCCTCATCCACCGGAGCCTTGTGGACGAGTTCACGAGCAAGGCCGTTGCGCGCATCTCGGCGCTCAAGCAGGGAGACCCCGCCGACGAGTCCACCCAGATTGGCTGCCTCATCTCGGAGAAGGCCGCCATCAAGGCAGAGGAGCAGATCAAGCTCACCGTGGAGCAGGGTGGCAAGGTCATTCTCGGCGGGCACCGCAACGGCGCCTTCCTCGAGCCAACGGTGATCGCAGACGTCCCCGCCACCGCCGACGTGGCAAAGGATATGGAGATCTTTGCGCCCGTGGTGCCCATCATCACGTTTGACACTGTGGACGAGGCCGTGGAGATTGCCAACGGCTCCAAGTTTGGCCTCTGCGGGTGCGTCTTCACGCGCGACATGAGGCTTGCCACGAACGTGGCGGAGCGCCTGGAATGCGGCGGTGCCGTGATCAACGGCGCGAGCTTCTTCCGCAGCTTCGAGATGCCGTTTGGCGGCTACAAGTACTCCGGCATTGGCACCGAGGGCGTCATGTCCACGTTTGACGAGGTCACGCACACCAAGACCGTGGTGCTCAAGGGCATCGTGTAGCGGCTGCCGAGAATGCATGGCAACGGGCCCGCATCGCTTGGTGCGGGCCCGTCTCGTCTACGCGGCCGGCGGTGGCGCACCGTCTGTGCGGCAGCCAGGGCGGCTACGGGCGATGCGGCTTCGCTACGCGGCCTGGTAACCCATGCGGCGCGAGAGGTGCCGCGCGGCGCTCATTACCTCGGCGGCAACCATGTCAATGCGGTCGTCCGTCAGCTCCGAAACCGTGCCGCTTGCGCTGATGGCGGCCACGGCCTCGCCGCGGTAGTCAAACACGGGCGCGCCAATGCAGCGGTGCCCCAGCTGGTACTCCTCGTTGTCCATTGCCCAGCCCTGGGCGCGCACCCTGCGCAGCTGCTCGATGAGCTCCTGCCGCGAGCAGATGGTGTACGGGGTGTAGCGCTTGAAGTCGCAGCAGTCCAGGACGCGGGACAGCTCGTCGCCCGAGAGGCACGAGAGCAGGCACTTCCCCATCGACGAGCAGAACGCGGGCGAGCGGTACCCCACCTGCGTGTAGAGGCGCGTGTGGGGATAGACGTCCATTTTCTCCATGTAGACCACGTCGGCACCCTCGAGCACACCCATGTGCGTGGTGAGGTTGAGGTCCCAGAGCATGCGAGAGAGGCAGGGCTTTGCCTCGGCGAGAAGCTCCAGGCTGTTTATGCGCGAGCTCGCGATCTCGATGAGCTTGTAGCCCAGACGGTAGCCGCCGTTCTCGTCGTGCTCCACGTACTGGCGCGCCACCAGCGAGGCGAGGATGCGGTGCGCAGTGCTCTTGCTGAGACCCGTCGCCTTTGAGATGTCGGCCAGCGAGAGCGGGTCGCGGCTGCCCGAGAGCGCCTCGAGGATGTCAAAGGCACGGTCCACCACGCGTATCGACTCGGGCATAGCTGCTCCTCACCGTCGCTCTTCTCGCCGGCACGCTAGTGCACACCGGCGAGAAGAGCGTAGGACATCCGGAGCGAGGCGCGTTCCACCAGACGGTATGCGGCACCTCTCGTCCGCGAGCGTGAGACAAAGGGACAGTCCCTTTGTCTCATTGGGGGCCAGCGGTGTTACCCCTCGATCTTCACGATGGGAGCAAAGCCCTTCATGAGCTTCTTGGTCTTGCCCGTGCGAGAGAAGCGCACCTCGATGGTGTCTCCCTTTGCGGCGATGACCACGCCGGGACCAAACGTCTTGTGCGAGACGTGATCTCCTGCCGAGAAGGACTCCGCCGCCTTCGCCGCATCGCGGCGCGGGGCCTGCGGGCGCGACAGGGGCGCGGAGGCCGCAGCGCTGGGTGCGGCAGAGCCGCCCGTCGAGCGCGTGCGCGAGCCAAAGACGTGGCCGCCGTAGACCTCGGACCCTCGGCCGCTGCCAAAGGTGCCGTGCCTGTCTCCGCGCTTCTCCCAGCCCACGCCCGAGAAGCCCGACGAGCCCACGCCCACGGCCTCGACGTCTGCCGCGGGAATCTCGTTCACAAAGCGACTGCGGGGGTTTGCCTGCACCGAGCCAAAGGTGCGGCGCGTGAGGGCGTAGGTGAGGTAGAGCCGCTTGCGGGCGCGCGTGATGGCCACGTACGCCAGGCGGCGCTCCTCCTCGATCGACGCCGGGTCGCCCTCGTGCGCCGAGTGCGGGAAGATTCCCTCCTCCATGCCGGCAACGAAGACCACCGGGAACTCCAGGCCCTTCGCCGAGTGCACCGTCATCATGGTGACGGCGCTCGCCGAGCCCGCAAGCGAGTCCAGGTCCGAGCGCAGCGCGAGCCACTCGAGAAGTGCAGGAAGCTTCTGCGCCGCGACGTCGGGCAGCTGGGTTCCTTCTGCAGGCGATTTCGTGAGCGAAGCGAGCGAGCGAGCGTCGTCAGACGCGAGCGCTGAGCCGGCAGGAGGAACCAAGCTGCCTGCGGCCCGGAGCTGTTCCAGGCTCTCGAGCGTCTCGACTGCGTCGTCGTGGGTCTCGTCGAACTCGGCCGCGACGCCGTAGAACTCCTTGATGTTCTCGATGCGGCTGTCTGCCTCGACGGAGTGCTCGGCTTCCAGGGCGCGGATGAGGCCGGAGCGGTCGATGATGGCCTCCACCACGTCCGAGAGCTCGCCCGTCATGTGGCGGCCGGCCTCGATGGTGCCCGTGAACTCGGAGAGGGCATTGCGCACCTTGGGCGAGAGCAGGCCCTGCTCGGCGATGCACGCCTCGCACGCGGCAAAGAACGAGATGCGGTTCTCGGCCGCGTACGTGCGAATCTTGTTGATGGACGTTGAGCCAATGCCGCGGCGCGGCGTGTTGACCACGCGCAGCGCGGCCACGTCGTCGTCCGGGTTCACGACGACCTTGAGGTAGGCCATCACGTCGCGGACCTCCTGGCGGTCGAAGAAGCGCGTGCCGCCCACGATCTTGTAGGGCACGCCGGCGCGCAGGAACATGTCTTCGAGGATGCGCGACTGCGCGTTGGTGCGGTAGAAGACGGCAACGTCGTCGTAGCTGGTGCCCTTGTCGTGCAGCTTCTCGATCTCCGAGCCAATCCAGCGGCCCTCGTCGCGCTCGTCCGCGGCCTGGTATACGCGGATCTTCTCGCCGTCGCCAGCGTCGGTGAAGAGGCGCTTGGCCTTGCGGTGCGAGTTGTGGGCCACCACGGCGTTTGCCGCGTTGAGGATGTGGCCGGTGGAGCGGTAGTTCTGCTCGAGCTTGACCACGTGGGCGTCGGGGTAGTCCTTCTCGAACGAGAGGATGTTCTTGATGTCGGCGCCACGCCAGGAGTAGATGGACTGGTCGTCGTCACCCACGACCATGAGGTTTCTGTACTTGCGCGCCAGGAGGTTGGTGATGGCGTACTGGACGCCGTTGGTGTCCTGGTACTCGTCCACGCTGATCTGACGGAAGCGCTCCTGGTAGGCGTCGAGCACCTGCGGGTTCTTGGCGAGAAGCTCGAAGGCCTTCACCAGGAGGTCGTCGAAGTCCATGGCATTGGCGCGCTCCAGGCGGCCCTGCAGCACGCGGTAGACCTGCGCCGCCTTGCGCTCCAGCGGCGTCTGGGCCTGGCCCTGCATCTCGTCAGGCATGATCAGGCCGTTCTTCGCCGCCGAGATCTGCGAGCGGATGGCCTGGATGGGGAACTGCTTGGGGTCCACGTCGAGCTCGGACATGATGGTCTTGACCAGGCGCTTCGAGTCATCGTCGTCGTAGATGGTGAAGTTTGGCTGGTAGCCTACGAGCTCCGGGTCGTCGCGCAGCATGCGCACGCACATGGCGTGGAAGGTGCAGACCCACATGCCGCGGGTGCCGCCGGGGAGAAGCGCGTTGAGACGCTCGCGCATCTCGGCCGCCGCCTTGTTGGTGAACGTAATGGCGAGCACCTGCCACGGGCGCACGCCCTCGTCGGCGACCATGTGCGCGATGCGGTACGTGAGCACGCGCGTCTTGCCGGAGCCCGCGCCGGCAAGCACCAGAAGCGGACCATGGGTACAGAGCACGGCGTCGCGCTGTGCGGGGTTGAGGCCGTCGATGTCGACGGCAGAGGGGCGGTTGGCGGCGGAGCGCGCGGCAGTCGCCGCCTGCTGGTCGCTAGCTGCGGAGAAGAACGAGAACTGCTGGTCAGAGGGCATGCATGTCTCCTGTGGTATCGAGTTGACTCACAAGAGTCTAACGCCCTGAGACGACAGTAATAGGAACCTCCAATGGAATCCCATTGCCCGGTAATGGGATCCCGTTGCCCGGCAACATAATCCCGCGATTCTTCTCGCCCCGCCACACATTCGCACCCGAAGCTGTATCCCGCCGCGAGCCCTAGGCACCCAGGACCGCGGAGTACGCCGCCATGGTGTAGTAGTTGTACGGCTGGTTGAAGTGCGGCAGGAAGAAGACGTCGAGCAGCGCCAGGCGATCGATGGTCAGCCCCTCCTGGATTGCCAGCGAGAACATGTGGATGCCTGCGCTCATGTCGTAGGTCGAGGCCATCTGCGCGCCAAGGACCCTGCGCGTGGTGCCGTCGAAGACCACGCAGATCTTGACCTCGGGGTTCTCGGTCTCAACGAAGGTCGCCTTCTGCACCTGCGAGAAGTCGCTCACGCAGGCATCGTAGCCGGCCTTGCGCGCGGCTGCCTCGGTGAGGCCCGTGGCCACCATCTTGAGGTCGTAGATGCAGATGCCCGATGAGCCCTGCACGCCCACGCCCTCGATGGCCATGCCGCAGGCGTTGTGGCCAGCCACAATGCCCGAGCGCACGGCGTTTGTCGCCAGCGCAATATAGGCGGGCTCGCCGTCCTTGGCGTTGCTATAGCAGCTGGAGCAGTCCCCCACCGCGTACACGCCTCGACGGCTGGTCTCCTGGTGGTGGTCGACGAGAAGCGCGCCGTTCCGCAGCGTGTCAAAGCCTACACCCTCGAAAAGCGCGGTATTTGGCTTGAAGCCAATGCACAGGCACACGAGGTCCGCCTGGTGGGTGCCCTTGTCGGTTACCACGCGGGCCACCTTGCCGTCCTCGCCTTCAAGACGCAGGACCTTCTCGCCAAAGGCAAGCTCGATGCCGTGGCTGCGGAGGTTCTCGGCCATGAGGTCGCAAAACTCCTCGTCAAAGTTGCCCGAGACGCAGGTGGGCGCCATGTCGACAAGCGTGACCTCGCGTCCGTTGCGCTGGAATGCCTCCGCCAGCTCGACGCCAATGTAGCCCGCGCCCACAACGGCAACGCGGCGGATGGCGGGGTCCTTGAGCTTCTCGACCACCGCCTGCGCGTCCTGGAAGAGCTTCACGCGCTGGACGTTCTGGAGGTCGACGCCCTCGATGGGCGGGATGATGGGCAGCGAACCCGTGGCCAGGATGAGCTTGTCGTAGGGCTGGTCAACGCGAGTGCCGTCCACCGCAACGGCGTGGACCACCTGCGCGTCGTAGTCGATGGACTCGACGCGCGTCTCCATGAGGACCGTCGCGCCCTTGGCCTCGAAACCCTCCTTGGTCTGGTAGAAGAGGCCGTCCGGACCAGAGGTCTGCCGGCCAATCCACAACGCCATGCCGCACCCCAAAAAGCTGATGTTGCTATTCTGGTCGATGATCACGACCTCGTTGCCGGGGTGGTTGTCGAGAATGGCGTTGGCCGCCGCGGTCCCCGCGTGGTTGGCGCCGACGATCACGATCCTGCTCATGTGCTCCCCTTCCCTCCCGCGGGCGTACCGCGCGGACGGACACGAGGGACGCAGCGGACAGACGAAGGGCAGCTGCCGGCAGTCCCTTGGGCTAATGTTATCTTCTATATAACATATTGCCCGAGCAGTACGGCCGGCTTCTAATTGCTATTCGGCGAGTGACACATATACGCGGTGGGGTGCCATCTACCCCCGCGCGCAGAGCAGGTCGAGCGGCTCCACCGCGAAGGGAAGTCTCACCTGGTAGAGCTCGCCATTGGTGACGAGAGGCGCGTCCAGCTCAAAGCTCCGCACCGGCTGGCCGGGCGAGAGCACCTCAAGCTCACCGCCGGCGTTCGCACGGTTGCGGCAGAGGACGCAAGCGACACACGTTCCGTCCGCACCGGCCGAGACCTGCTCTACCACGCCAACGAGGCGCCTCTCGCGCTGGTAGTCCACCCTGCCCGGATTCTGCTGGGGTTCTCCCAGGTAGAAGCCCGTGGAGTACGGGCGGTGGCTCACGAGGTCCAGCTCCCGGCGCCACTGCCCCGCATCCTCGCCGTCCAGCACGTGGCGGTAGGCGTTGGTCACGGCAGCTGCGTAGTAGGCGCCCTTTGAGCGACCCTCCAGCTTGATGGCGTCGATGCCAGCCGCACGCAGGTCGCCAAGGCGCTCGATCATGCAGAGGTCGTTCGACGAGAGCAAATAGCTTGCACGGCTGTCCTGCTCCACCGGCAGCACGGCGCCGGACTTCTCCTCCGTAAGCGACCACGCCCAGCGGCACGGCTGCGCGCAGGCCCCGTGGCTGGCGGAGCGCCCTGGTCCCATGAGGTCCGCCGAGAGCAGGCACCGCCCAGAGTACGCCATGCACATCGAGCCGTGCACAAAGGCCTCAAGCTCGAGCTCCCCCGTCACGCGGCGCCGCAGTTCGGCGATCTGCCCAAGCGTCATCTCGCGGGCGAGAACCACGCGCCTGGCCCCAAGCCGCGCGTACTCCTCGGCCGCGGCGGCGCTCATGACCGATGCTTGCGTTGAGACGTGCACCGCCACCTGCGGCGCGTACCTGCGCGCAAGCGCAATGGCGCCAAGGTCGGCCACGATCACCGCGTCTGCGCCGGCCTCTGCCAGAAGCGAGAAAAACACCGGTAGCGCGTCTGCGTCCCTATCGGTCATGACCGTGTTCACGGTCACGTGGACCGCAACGCCCCGCGCGTGCGCGTAGGCCACCGCCCTTATCAGCTCCTCGTTCGAGAAGTTCCGGCTTCCGGCACGCATGCCCCAGTGCTGGCCAGCCAGATAGACGGCGTCTGCGCCAAAGTGGATGGCCTCGCGCAGCTGCTCCGGGCCACCTGCAGGTGCCAGAAGCTCCATGGGGTTCTGCTCACCCATCGCTAGCGGGCCTCGCCCTCGGCCTTGGCCAGCAGTTTGTCGAGCATCGCCGTGCAGCCGGCCATCACGTCGTCAAAGGTGGCATCGAAGTTGCCCGTGTACCAGGGATCCGCCACGTCGCGCGGGTGGCCGGTCCAGTCCATGAGCAGCGAGACCTTGTGCAACGGATCCGCCTCGCGCACAAGCTGCGCCGAGACGGGCGGCCACGAGAAGCCCATGCCCCTCTCGCCCAGAAGCAGCCGGTACATGCCGTCATAGTTGTCGCGGTCCATGCCCACGATGTGGTCGAAGCGGTCGTAGTCCCTTGGCCCCATCTGGCGAGCGGCGTGGTGGCCACAGGGAATGCCCGCTCGACGCAGGCGCTCGCGCGTGCCGGGGTGGACGTCGTTGCCAAGCTCCTCGCGACTGGTCGCGGCAGAGTCGATCTCGAAGTCACCTTCGCGGCCAGCGCGACGTACCAACTCCTCCATCACGAACTGGGCCATGGTCGAGCGGCAGATGTTGCCGTGACAGACGAAGAGAATGCCTGTCTTATCGTTTTCCCGCGGCTCCCCGTACTGGTTTCTCGCCATGCATCCCCCGATTCCGTCACAAGCGCCCAACAACTCGCAAGTTACGAGTATGGACCGCGCCGCGTGGTCCGCGCAACGTCCCCGCAAGCTCGCCCGACCGCCGCGCACTGCTAGGATTGCAGAAGAACACAGCGAAGGGAGGCCGCGGTGGACGAGGCAGACGATAAGGACCGGGCGAGACAGGCGCTCGCACGTGCGGCACAGCGCTGCGGCTGGCCTGCGGAGTTTGGCGAGGCGCTCGCCCTCTACCTGGGCTCCGTTGGCGCCATGGAGCGCATGGCGGCCTACCTTGCGCAGGCGCGGCCGCAGTCGATGGAAGAGGCCGCCGACGAGACAGTTGCCATCGTCGAGCAGCGCGATGCCTGGATAGAGCGGAAGAAGGGCGAGTACTATAACGCCAAAATCACCGAGTTCTACAACCGCGAGCGCGACGAGTAGAGAAGGCGCAGACATGCTGGGCTGGTTCCACAAGCAAGGCAATGGGGACTCCGCCGGGCTAAAGCCCACCAAGGGCGGGCAGCTCCTTCCCGCGGGCGACAACTGCCGCGACCTGGGCGGCTATCCCCTACCGGCGGGCCTCGGTCGCGCTGCCGGAGCAACCACGCTCACCCATCGCTTCCTGCGTTCTGGCTCCACCTCGACGCTCTCACGTAAAGAGGCCCACTACCTGCGCGAATACGGCGTCACGCGGGTGGTTGACCTGAGAAGCACCTCGGAGTGCGCCAGCTCGCCGGACGTCTTTGCCTCCTACACCGGCGTAACCTACACAAACGTGCCGCTCTTTGGCGTCAACCTGCACGACCCCAAGCTGCGGCTCCCCGGGGACACGCGGGACTACCTTGCGTCTGGCTACCTCAGGATGCTCGACAACCACGAGGCCGTGCGCCGGATCTTCTCGGCCTTTGCCGAGGCGGCACCCGAGGAGTGCGTGCTCTACCACTGCGCCGCCGGGATGGACCGAACCGGCATCACGTCGCTGCTACTCCTGGGCCTGTGCGGCGTGGACCGCACGAGCATCGTTGCGGACTACACCTACTCGTTTGCCTCGCGCGAGGAGGTCGACGCCTACATCTACCAGGGTGTATCTCCCAGCTTCACTACCGTGGACGTACTGGCCAAGCTTATGGGCCGCGTGTACGACGGCCTGTTCGAGAGCTACGGCTCGGTTGAGGCATACCTTCTCGCCTGCGGCGTCAGCAAGTCGCAGCTCGCGCGCGTGCGCGAGCACCTCACGAAATAGTGCGGGCAAGCCGACAAGCGCAATGAAAAGCCCCGACGCACCGGCGCCGGGGCTTCATCAATCTTCTAATGAGACGAGGGGAAGCTCCCTTTGTCTTACGAGAGGGCCTTCTCGGCGGCCTCCTGCAGCTTGGCGCGCACGGCCTCGGCTTCGGCACGCGTGGCGCCCTTGGCGAACAGGTACGCCTTGACCTTGGGCTCGGTGCCGGACGGACGGAAGATCACCTTGTTGTCGTCCTCCAGGCGGTACTCAATCACGTTGGCCGCGGGCAGCTCCTGCGCAGGTTCCTTCTGCAGGCCGGAGACACGCGGCATCTCGGCGCCCTTGCCAAAGTCGGTCATGCCCATAACCTTGTAGCTAGCGATCTCGGTGAGGGGCTTCTCGCGCAGGTCGGTCATGATCTGCGCCATGCGCTTGGCGCCGGCCTCGCCCGGGAACTGCGCGTTCACGGTGCCGTTGAGGTAGTAGCCGTACTGCTTGTAGAGCTCCTCCATGGCCTCGTAGAGGTCCATGCCACGCTCGGCGTAGTACGCCGCCATCTCGACGCACATCTCCACGGCCACAATGGCGTCCTTGTCGCGCGCGTGCGTGCCCACGAGGTAGCCGTAGGACTCCTCGAAGCCCATGAGGAAGCGGTCCTCCTCGCCCTCCTCCTTGAGCTGGTCAATCTGGTCGCCAATGTACTTGAAGCCAGTGAGCACGCGACGCATCTCAATGCCGTAGTGCTTGGCCAGGGCGTCCGGCATCACGGACGAGACGATCGTGGACACGGCGACCTTGCGCTTGGGGTCCTCGCCGCGGTCGATTGCCATCTTGATGAGCCAGTCCATCATGAGGACGCCCATCTCGTTGCCGGTGAGCAGCTTGTACTCGCCGTTGTGCGGGATGGCGGTACCCATGCGGTCGGCGTCAGGATCGGTAGCCACGACCAGGTTGGGCTTGACCTTCTCGGCAAGGTTAAGCGCCAGCTGCAGCGCCTCGCGGAACTCGGGGTTGGGGTACTTGCACGTGGGGAAGTTGCCGTCGGGGTTGGCCTGCTCGGGCACGACGGTGACGTCGTTCACGCCAATCTCCTTGAGGATGCGCGTGACGCACTCCATGCCGGTGCCGTTGAGCGGCGTGTAGACAACCTTGTAGCCCTCGGGCGCCTTGAAGCCGGGGACCGAGACCTTCTTGACGGCGTCGATGAAGGCGTCGAGAACCTCCTCGGGCGTCCACTCGATGAGACCCTGCTTGAGGCCCTCGTCGAAGTCCATCATCTTGACGCCGCCAAAGACGGGCGTCTGCGCGATGGAAGCGCCGATCTCATCCGCGGCCTCGTTGGCGATCTGGCCGCCGTTGTCGTTGTAGACCTTGTAGCCGTTGTACTGTGCCGGGTTGTGCGACGCCGTGAGCACGATGCCCGCGGAGGTGTGCAGGTAGCGCACCGCAAAGGAGAGCGTGGGGACGGGCTCGATGCGCGGGTAGACGTAGACGTGCACGCCGTTGGCGGCAAGGACGCCGGCCGCCACGCGCTGGAAGTCCTCGCCCTTGAGGCGAGAATCGCGCGCGATGGCAATGGTGGGGTGGTCATAGTGGGCGTTCAAGTAGTTGGCCACGCCCTGGGTCGCCTGGGCAACCACGTAGACGTTCATGCGGTTGGTGCCCACGCCGAGCGTGCCGCGCAGGCCCGCAGTGCCAAACTCGAGGTTGCGATAGAAGGCGTCGTTGAGTGCATCCTCGTCGCCAGCGCTGACAAGGGCGTCAAGCTCGGCCTTGAGGTCTGGCTCGGTGACGTTGTCCTGCCAAAGCTTGATGGTTTCCTTAACGCCTGCGTCCATGGTTCCCCCTTGCTTCCCGCCGCACGAACACGCGTGGTGCGCTGCGGCTGTCTACGAACAAGCACGAACAATGCACCTTAGATTCTATCCGTGACGGCGCGGCGCGGGGCGCTCATGCGGACGAACGACTTTGTGGAGCTGCGAGCGGATGGTCGGGCGCCGTCCGCCGCGCGAGGCCGGCACACGTATCATGGTCGCAATGGTTTTCTCGGCGCGTAGGCGCCGCTGGGCGCGCCAACTGGCACGCAGGTCACGGGCGAAAGGTGTCCCGATGGAGTTTGTCGCAACATGCCCCAAGGGCTTCGAGTCTCTACTGGCAGGAGAGCTGCACGCGCTTGGCGCCGAGGGGGTGCGCCCGCTTGTGGGCCAGGTCTCGTTCACGGGAGGCCTAGCAGACGCCTATCGCTGCTGTCTGTGGTCTCGCCTGGCGTCAAACGTGACGCTTGTGCTGGCGCGCGTGGGGGCAGCCAATGCGGACCAGCTCTACGAGGGCCTCTCGGCCATCCCCTGGGAAGACCACGTGGCACCAGGCGCAACAATGGCCATAGAGGCGCGCGGCACCAACGACCAGCTGAGAAACACGCAGTTTGTGGCCCTACGCTCGAAGGACGCCGTGGCAGACAGGCTTCTCTCGCGCCGGGGCGCTCGGCCCCTGGTGAACACGGACGCGCCGGACGTGGGCATTGTGGTGCGCCTCTCGCGCGAGCGCGCGCTCGTGGGCATAGACCTCACGGGAGAGCCGCTCTTCAACCGCGGCTGGGAGGCACCCCTGGGCCGCGGGCGCCTTGCTCCGCGCCGGGCGGACTACGCTGCGGCGCTTCTGGAGGCCGGCTGCTGGTTCCGCAACGTGCGACACGGCTCGCCCGTGCTGGTGGACCTCTTCTCCGGCACCGGTTGCGTGGCCGTGGAGGCGGCGAGCCAGGCGCTCGACCGCGCGCCGGGGCTGCTGCGCACACGCTGGGGATTTGCGCACTGGGCCGGCCACGACGCCGAGGCCTGGGACGCGCTTGCCACAGAAGCCGCAGACCGCGCGGCAGCGGGCGCCGAGAACAGCGTGGAGCTCTTGCTCTGCGACACACGGCCGGGCGCGGAGGCCGCGGCGAGAAGGGCGCTTCGTGCCGCAGGCATGGACGTGGAGCCGCGCTTCCTCGCCGCAGGCGAGCTTGCGGCCGCCGTGGGCGACGGCTCGCCCCTCCTGGTGGCAGACCTCGCGTGGCCGCAGCCGGACGATCTCGCCAGCGAGGCCGAGGCGCTCTCGCTCTTCTCGGCAGGAGCCGGGGCTGTGGCGGGGCACGACGGCGCCGGCATGGTGGCGCTCTCCCCCGACGACGCGGCGGACGCGGCCGCAGGCGGCGAGCCCGCGGAGACGATCGCCGTGATCCTAGGCCGCGACGACGCAACCATCCGCTGCTACGACCCCATGTCCCTCTCGGCACAGCACCCGATGGTGCAGCTGCGCGGGGACGCGGGCAGCGTTCCCGTGCTGGTGGGGGCGTCGGACCAGTTTGCCGCGCGCCTTGCCAAGGTGGCCAAGCTCCGCGCCAAGTGGGCGGCGCGCGAGGACGTGAGCTGCTACCGCGTCTACGACGCGGACCTGCCGGACTACGCCGTCTCGATTGACCTGTACCGCGGCTCGGCCACGCCGGGTCGCTGGCTCTACGTCTCCGAGTACGCCGCTCCGCGCGACGTGGACGCGGGGCTTGCGCGCAGGCGCCTTCTCGACGTGCTGGCCATCGCGCCACGCGTTCTGGACGTAGATCCCGCCAACGTGCACGTGCGCGTGCGCACACGGGCCCGCGGCGGCTCGCAGTACGCGGACGGCGGGCGAGAGGGACGCGGCCCAGCGGCGCGCGACGAGCGCCCCGCGCGCAGGCGGGACGGGCGCGTGGAGCTGCCCCGCGGCGCACACCTGGTGGATGAGGGCGGCCTCACCTTTGAGGTCAACTTCTCCGAGCGCCTGGACTGCGGGCTCTTCCTCGACCACCGCGAGACCCGCTCCATGCTGCGCGAGCTCATGAAGCGCACGCCGGGCGGAAGCTTCCTCAACCTCTTTGCCTACACCGGCACGGCAAGCTGCTACGCGGCGGACGGCGGCGCGGGGCTCACCACCACGGTGGACCTCTCCCGGCCGTCGCTCGACTGGGCGCGCCGCAACATGGAGCGCAACGGGTTTGTCGGCCGCAACCACGAGTTCATCCAGGCAGACGTGCTGCAGTGGGTGGCTGACCGCCGCCACGAGCACCGCTACACCTGGGACCTCATCTTCTGCGACGTCCCCACGTTCTCCAACTCCAACCGCATGCACGCCAGCTCGTGGGACGTGCAACGCGACCACGCGGACCTCATCATCTCTGTGTCCAGGCTGCTCTCGCGCGGCGGCTGCGCGATTTTCTCGTGCAACCTGCGGAGCTTCAAGCCGGACATCGAGACCCTCGAGAAGGCCGGAGTGGAGCTTGTGGACATCACCGCCAAGACCATCTCCGAGGACTTCTCGCGCAACCCCAAGATCCACCACGCGTACCTGGTGACGCGCCGGGAGGATGGCGTCACGGCACGCGAGCTAGGCCTCTAGGCGCCGCATCTAGCGAGAAGGCCGGCAACCTTGCACGGGAGCCGGCCTTCTTTGCGAGGCGTGTTTTCTCGACTATGCCTTCTGGTAGAAGGCGTGGATGTCGCGGTCCATGGCTGCCAGCGTGGGCTCATCCACGTAGGCCATGTGGCCGCAGCCGTAGCGCAGCCAGGTCACGCGCTCCTTGAGCGCAGGCGAGAGGAACTGGCAGCTCAGGTCGTGGCGCACGTTCCAGAACGTGGTGGCGGCGTCGTAGCGGCCGCCGATGATTGCGAGCTTCATCGCAGGGTTGCGGCGCAGCGCAAGCGCAACGTCGCCGGTCACGTTGGGCGCGCCGACCTTCTCGCCCGTACCGGGAACCTCGTGCTGCCAAATCCACTTGTGACCCACGCGCTCCCAGTTCTGCCCCAGGTAGACCGAGGGGCCCTGGTAGCCCAGCTCATCCGCGCAGAACGCGCGGAAGGCGTTGGTCCAGTTGGCCTCCACGGCGTCGTCGGCGGCATCCTCGCCACCCAGCCAGTCGAGGCTCGCCTGCATGGGCGACGGCTCGTCCGAGCAGAAGCGCATGTCCAGGCGGCCGCACACGCGCCCCTCGTCGCGCAGCAGCTCGCGGCGGAACTCCGTGAGCTCCACGCGCAGGTGATGACGCGCAAGGAAGTCGACGGGCAGCCCCACGAACTGCGAGAGCTGGCGCGCCACGTCACGCTCGCGCTCGGCGCCCAGGCGGTCGCCGCGGAGAAGCGCTGGTGCCAGCGTGTCATCGGCAAAGTCCATCGCGCGGTCAAACCACTCGTTGGGGTCCACGCCCTCGCCCGTGCGGCCAAAGAACTGCGCCGCAGCCGCGTAGGTGGGCATCATGCCCAGGTAGTAGAGGTCCTCGCCGGGAAGCGTCTGCACCCAGTCCCAGATGGCCGAGAGCATCACCACGCCGGTGAGCTTGACGGACTTCTCGCCCAGAAGCCTCATGAGCACGGCGTTCCTAAAGGTGCCGTAGGACTCGCCATAGAGGTAGATGGGGCTTGACCAGCGGTGGTTCTTCTCGAGCCAGTCCATGATCGCGCGCGCAAAGGCGTCAGCGTCGCCGTCGACCGAGAAGACCGTCGCAGGGTCGCAGTCGTCTGCAACCACTGACCAGCCGGTGCCTAGGGCGTCGAGAAACACGAGGTCAGAGTCCTTGAGCAGCGTATGAGGGTTGTCGGCCACCCGCGCGGATGCCGCCAGGTGATTGGTGCCGTCGGTCTCAACGCGGCGAGGCCCAATGCCGCCAAAGTTGATGGGCACCGATGCCGAGCCAGGGCCGCCGTTGTAGGCAAAGGTCACCGGGCGGGCGGAGTTGGGCTGGCCCTCCGCGTCCACAGCCACGTAGGAGAGCGAGAACATCTTGCCCTCAAGGCGGCCAGAGTCATCGCGGACGTCAAGGTGGGCGGCAGTGGACACGTAGTCGATGGTCCTCTCGCCGTCAGTCCACGAGAGGCGCGCGCTCGCCGGGTTGGGCACGCTCCTCACCACGTTTGCGGGCACGCCCTCATACGGGCGGCGCGGCGCCTCCGAGGCGGGCGCCGTCTGAGGCGCTTGCGTGTTCTCGTCTGCCATAAGAACCCCTTCCCTTGTAGAGCCTCGACCAGTTGTACAAGACCACCCAGCCGAGGATAGCGGCAACGTGCACCATTCTACTCGCTCCCCGCTGTCCCCCGCTCCCCGCTGTCCCCCGCTCCCCGCCGGCCCCCCGGCGAGACAGCACGATTTCCGCCGAGAGGAGCCGCAGGCAAACCCCGCTTCAACTGCATATACTTATCAGAAGAGTGAAGCACTCACCTTTCTTTAAGGAGAGTGCTATATTCAACGATTTGTATTTGGAATAACCAGGGATTCGCAGGTAGAACCCACGGAAATTGGAGCGTCATGGTTACATCCAAACCACCGGCCGCAACTAAGCGAGCCAGGAAGCCCATCAAGAAGGGCGGCATTCCCCTCTCAGCAGGTATGGTGCTTGTAACTCTGGGCGTCGTCTACGGCGACATCGGTACCAGCCCCATGTACACCCTCAAGGCCATCATGTCCGGCAACGGCGGATTGGCCACCATGAGCGAGGACGTGGTTCTTGGCGCACTGTCTCTGCTCATCTGGACCATCACGCTCATCACCACGGTCAAGTACGTGCTAGTGGCCATGAAGGCCGACAACCACAACGAGGGCGGCATCTTCGCGCTGTACAGCCTCGTCAGGCGCTGCGGCAAGTGGCTCATCATCCCCGCCATGGTCGGCGGCGCGGCACTTCTCGCCGACGGAATCCTGACCCCCGCCGTCACCGTGACCACCGCCATCGAGGGCCTGCGCACCATCGACTTCTTCTACGGCATCATCGGCGACAACCAGGCCATCGTGGTTGGCATCACCCTCGTTATTCTCTGCATCCTCTTTGCCATGCAGAAGGCGGGCACCTCCACCATCGGCAAGGCGTTTGGCCCGGTCATGACCGTGTGGTTCCTCTTCCTGGGCATCACCGGCCTCCTCAACGTGGGGCTCGACCTCAACGTCTTCCGCGCGCTCAACCCGCTGCGCGGCATCATGTTCCTCTTTGATAGAAACCTCAACGCCGCCGGCCTCATGGTGCTGGGCAACGTCTTCCTCTGCACCACCGGCGCCGAGGCCCTCTACTCCGACATGGGCCACGTGGGCAAGGCAAACATCTACTTCTCCTGGCCGTTCGTGAAGCTCTGCCTTATCCTCAACTACCTGGGCCAGGGCGCCTGGATCATCGCCAACCACGGCAGCGGCGAGCTTGCGGCCATCACGGACCTCAACCCCTTCTTCCAGATGCTGCCCGAGGAGTCCCGCGTCTTTGCCGTGATTCTCTCCACCTTTGCGGCCATCATCGCGTCGCAGGCGCTCATCACGGGCTCCTACTCCATTGTTTCCGAGGCCATTCGCCTCGACCTCATGCCCCACATGAAGATCAACTACCCCTCCGAGACGCGCGGCCAGATCTACATCCCGCTGGTAAACAACATCATGTGGATTGGCTGCATGGGCGTGGTGCTGCTCTTCCAGAGCTCCGAGCACATGGAGGCCGCCTACGGCCTGGCCATCACCTGCACCATGCTCATGACCACGCTCCTGCTGTTCACGTACCTCTCGCGCATTCGCCGCAAGCCCGCGGCGGCCGTGGTGTTCCTCGTCTTCTTTGGCGCCATCGAGCTCATGTTCTTCTTCTCGAGCCTCACCAAGTTCTTCCACGGCGGCTACGTCACCGTGCTTCTCGCCACCGTGCTCTTCCTCGTGATGTACATCTGGCGCCGCGGAACGGCCATCGAGCGCACGCAGTCCGTCTACCTGCCGGTTCGCGAGTACCTCGACCAGCTCTTTGACCTCTCGCACGACGAGTCCTACCCGCTGCTTGCCGACAACCTGGTGTTCCTCACCAACGACTCGTCGCTCGACAAGCTCGACCGCGACATCCTCTACTCAATCCTGGACAAGCGTCCCAAGCGCGCGAGGGCGTACTACTTCCTCAACGTCCAGGTGACCGACGAGCCCTACACCCACGAGTACATGGTCAACACCTTTGACACCGACTTCGTGTTCAAGGTCCAGCTGCGCCTGGGCTTCCGCGTGAACCAGCGCGTGAACACCTACCTCTACCAGATTGTCGAGGACCTGGTGGAGCACAACCAGCTGGCCCCGCAGAACCACAGGTACTCGATCTACCGCAAGCACAGCATCGTGGGCGACTTCCGCTTCTGCCTGATTCGCAAGGTCCTCTCGCCCGAGACGGACATCTCCGGGGCGGACTCGCGCACCATCGAGGCCAAGTACTTCATCCGCCGCCTGTGCGGCACGCCCATGCGCTGGTACGGCCTGGAGAACTCCTCGGTGATCTTTGAGTACGTGCCACTGTTCGCCAAGGCCAAGCGCCAGCACAAGCTCACGCGCATCCCCATCGACGCCAATGCGGTGCTGGCAGCGGCACCCAAGAAGGTCGTCGCAAAGCCCGCCGAGAACAGCGAGGACTCCGACGACGAGGACATCTTCTCTGCCTCGATGCACAACGAGCGCGAGGAGAATGCCAGCGACGCCGAGAAGACCCTGGTAGGCGGCGATACCGCAAGCTTTAAGCCACTGCGCATCGACGAGGACGACGAGGACTCCGAGGAGGAAGAGCTCGAGTACGCCGTCAAGGCCGCCGAGGCAAAGATTGGCGAGCAGGGCCAGGACGACGATAGGTAGTCCGCAGTCTTGTTGCCACATGCGAGAAAAACGCGGCTCCGGCGTCAATGCGACGCCGGAGCCGCAACTTTGTACGCCCCTACGGCACCCACGCGGGACCCGCTCCAGCCCTTGCCCATCCGCGCCGCTTTTCCTCGACGGTTTTCTCCAACACCTGGGTAGATAATCTGATGTCGCTACCACCAGACACCAAGCGCACGGAGGCGAGCGTGGAACTCGTTCGGACAAACCTCAGCGGAACCGCAAAGCAGCAGCTCACCACCTATGTCATGTCCCTCTACCGCAAGGGTCAGACAAAGCTCCCGCCCGAGAACGACCTCGCCAAGCTCTTTGGCGTAAGCAGAATCACCATCCGTCGTGCGCTTGGAGAGCTCGAGCGAGAGGGTCTCGTCCTCAGGGAGCAGGGGCGCGGCACCTTCATCAACCCCGCCTCCGCCAGTATCATAATCAACCTTGTCCCCGGTGAGGAGTTCACCAAGCTCATCGCCAAAAGTGGGCACCAAGCAACCATCACGGTCGTAGACATCTCCACCAGGCCCGCCGCGCTGGACGAGGCGGAGCGCCTTGGCGTTGCGCCGGGTACCGAGCTCTGCTCAGTCGAGAAGCTCTACTTTGCGGATGGCACGCCAGCAATCATCAGCGTAGACAGGTTCCCCACGTCCCTTGTCGAGAACCTCCCCACCGCAGAGTACCTCTCAGCCCACCCCATCTTCGACTATCTTCGGGACGAGGCGGGCGTCGCCATTGTGCGAGACAAGATTGAGATCGAGTCCATCACGCACCTCAGGGCCTGCCAGCTTGCCAAGGCAGGGGCGCAGCTGCGCTGCGAGACGGCACTCACGTTCAACGGCATCAACTACAACCGCGAAAACGTTCCCGTGATGGTAAACACAGAGATCTATGACACGAACATCGTGAAGTTCGAGCTGCTCCGCGTGAAGGACGTGTGCTAGGGGGCGCGCGGAACGGTCGCGAGCCTGGGTACAAGATGGCGGCATGGGCAGGAATGACATCCCTTACCCGAGAAGCGCCTCCAGGTACGTCGCGAAGCCGCTCTCGGCGTTGGTCGCCGTCACGTGGTCTGCCTCGGCAAGCAGCGCCTCGCACGCGTTGCCCACGGCCACGCCGTCCCCCGCCGCGCGAACCATCTCCAGGTCGTTGGGCGAGTCCCCAAACGCCACGCTCTGCTCGCGCGCAATGCCCAGCCTGTCGCAGAGCCACGCCAGCGCAGAGCCCTTCGACGCCCGCGCATCCACCACCTCGATGGCGCTGCCGTAGGAGCCCGTGTGCCGCAGCGTGGAGTCCTGCTCCACAGCTGCACGCGCAGCATCGGCAACCTCGCGCGAGCCCTCGACAACGCCCCAGCACATGCCCAGGCGCTCGACTGTGCGGGCATCGCGAATTACCTGCTCAAGCGGCTTGTCCACCAGCGTGCGGGACGCCTGCATGTACGCGGTCTGCGCCGCAGGCAGCCCCAGCTGCCCAATAAGCTCCCAGCTCGCCCTGTTGGTAAGCACGCGGCCGTCGGCAAACACCTCGAAGGCCATGCGGTCGAGAAGCCCGCCCACGCGCGAGAGCAGTGCCAGCGCGCGCCGTGCGCCCAGGCTCTGGTCGAGAAGAACCTTCTCGGACGTGGCGTCAATCACCACGGAGCCATCCGAGGGCACGCCGAAGTGCGTCGCCGGGTGGCGGCACACCTCGGGAGGAATCGCGTACCATGCGCGCCCCGTGCAGGGCACAAACTCGATGCCCTCCTCGGCCAGGCGGTCAAGCATAGCCATGTTGCGCGGCAGCAGCGACTTGTCAGGCGCAAGAAAGGTGTCGTCCATGTCCGAGAAGACGATGCGCGGACGCACGGGGGCGCCCTGCGCATCAGTGTGAGAGCTACTGCCCATCTGTCACGCCAGCGTCCTTCTCGTCCGCGGCGCCCTTCTCGCCTGCGGCGGCAGCGTCGCGTTCCGCCAGCGGCACGTACTCGCGCATGTCGAAGACCGAGCGGTATGCCGGCCTAATGATGCGGCCCGCGCCGTAGAGCTCCTCCATGCGGTGCGCCGCCCAGCCGGCGACGCGCGCCATGGCAAAGATAGGCGTGTAGAGGTCCTTGGGCACGCCGAGCATGGAGTAGACAAAGCCCGTGTACATGTCGATGTTAGCGCAGATGGGCTTCTTGGTGCCCTTGACGTTGCGCATGACCTCGGGCCCCAGGCGCTCGATGCTCTCGATGAGGTTGAGCTTGTTCTCTGCGCCCTTCTGGTGAGCCAGCTTGCGAGCGTAGTGCTTGACCAGCTGCGCGCGGGGGTCAGAGAGCGTGTAGACAGCGTGGCCAAGGCCGTAGATGAGGCCGGTCTTGTCAAAGGCCTCGCCGCGGACGATCTTCTCGAGATAGCCCGCCACCTCATCATCGTTGGTCCAGTCGGCCACGTGGGAGCCAATGTCGTCGATCATCTGGCCAACCTTGAAGTTGGCACCGCCGTGCTTGGGCCCCTTGAGCGAGCCCAGTGCCGCCGCGTAGGCGGAGTAGGCGTCGGTCCCCGAGGACGAGAGCACGCGCGTGGTGAAGGTGGAGTTGTTGCCGCCGCCATGCTCCACGTGGAGCATGAGCATAACGTCGAGCATCATGGCCTCGTCGTGCGTGAAGCCCTCGTCGCCGCGGAGTACGTCGAGCACCGTCTCGGCCATCGAGAAGCTCTCGCGCGCTGGCGGCACCACCAGACGGTCCTCGTTCATCGCCGCCACGCTTGCGGCGTGCGCCACGGCAGCCGTGCGCGGCCAACGGCCAAGCAGCGAAAGGGCAACGTCGATCTCGTGCTCGGGCGAGGTGTCGTCCGGCGTGGGATCGAAGGCGTAGAGCAGGAGCGTGGCGCGCTGCAGCACGTTCATGATCGAGTGGCTGTACGTGGTGCGGGGGAAGATCGAGAGGTAGCCGTCAGGCAGCTGCCTGCGCGAGTCGATGCGGGCGCGGAAGTCGTCCAGCTCGGCAGTGGTGGGCAGGTGCCCGGTGATCACGAGGTAGGCCACCTCCTCGTAGCCAAAGCGGTCCTCGCGCTGCGGTCCTGCCACCAGGTCCTCAATGTGGTAGCCACGAAGGATGAGGTCACCCTTGTCGGGCACGACCACGCCGTTCTCCTTGGTGTAGCCGTGGACGTTCGAGATGGTAGTGAGACCCACGAGCACGCCGGAGCCATCGGCGTTGCGCAGGCCGCGCTTCACGTCGTAGCGGCTGTAGAGGTCGCCGTCCAGGACGTCGGCGTCCTTGTAGCCGTCATAGAGGCCATCGGAGACGGCGGGACGGCCCAGGGCCTTGGACGGCATGGGGTAGGCGTCCGCCACGTGCGTCATGGCGGAGGTGTCGAGCGTCGAGAGGATGGGCCCAAAGACCTCGTTCCTGCTGCGGTTTGACTTGAAGAGGGGCATGGCCTAACACCTTTCTCGCCGTCCCGCAACGCAAGACGGACGCGCCGAAGACCGTTGTGTGCGCTGAGAAGAGCTACAAGCGATACATGTAGCGGAAGACTTCCTCACGCTGGATGCGAATCTGGACGCCCAAGCGCTCCGAGAGCGCGTCGAGGGCACCCTTGAGCTCGGAGAAGTCCGTCTTGACCTGTGCCAGGTCCACGAGCATGGTCATCGTGAACGTGCCCTGGAGGATGGTCTGCGAGATGTCGAGGATGTTGGCGGAACGCTCAGAGAGCTCCGTGGACACTGCTGCAACGATGCCCGGGCGGTCATGTCCCAGGACGGTGATGATCGCGCGGTTCTGGTCTGTCTCGTCTGCGGTGGGCACGAATCCTCCTTGGTCGAGGCCATATGGTTGAGTGAGTCCAATTCTACCCAAGGCAAGCGCTTTGCCCACGCTTTAGTGAGAATGGCAACGCAGCGGAAAGAATGTGGTGGGCGCATGCTGTGAGCATAACGCCTTCGATAAGAAAGCCGACCGCGCGTGGCGGCCGGCTTTGCGTGCGAGATATGTGTGCAAGCGAGTGGTCTAGTTCTCCTCGGCAGCAGCATCAAGCGCGCCCTCGAAGAGCGCCTGGACGTCCTCGGGCGTGGTGTCGAGCGCGACGGAGAGCTCTTGGAGCGAGCGGGCTGTTGCCAGCTTGAGGATACGGTCAAAGGCCACGGGCGGCTTCTTGTTGCGGGACTTGACCTCGTCGATGCGCTCGCGGAAGGTCTTTACGATGCGAACGGAATCCTGGCAGCTGCCGCGGCGAATCTCGACCTTGAAGTGCTGCTCCTCCAGGGTTCCGCTGTGCTCGGAATAGGATTCGACCTCCATGGTGGGGTACTCGTCGATGATGGCGCGCGCCTCGTCTGCCGAGAGGACCGGGCGCAGGCGAGACTCGCTGGAGACGGGGTAACTGATGCGCATGGGGTGGCGCTCCCCAACAGGCATGAGCTGGTAGCAGGGGGTGGGGCCATCTGTCACTTCCTCGACACGGCACACGCCCTGACCCGGATGGACAACGTACTCACCAATCTCATACATGCGAAAACTCCTTTCTCATGTATATTATATTAGCACGATAACAGAGTTTTCTATACCGTTTAGGTATATGCCCTTGCCTATTGCGGCAAAGCACACTATCTTTTTTGGTTTATTTCGTTGCAGCGTGGGTGCGGGGCGGATTCCATTGTCCCTAGTCGACCATCGTGATGGAGGCAATGACGGGCTGATCCTCCTTGGGGAGAATCCCGTTGGAATCGCCCTTGTCGGCAGTCGCATTCACAATGGCGTCGACCACGTCCATGCCGCCCGTCACGTTGCCAAAGGCGGCGTACTGGCCGTTGAGCGAGGCCGCCGTCTTCTGGACGATGAAGAACTGCGAGCTGGCCGAGTTGTAGTCCGACGAGCGTGCCATCGAGATGGTGCCGCGCACGTGGGCAATGTCGTTCTTCACCCCGTTTGCCGAGAACTCTCCCTTGATGGTGGTCCCCGAGCCGCCGGTGCCGTCGCCGTTGGGGTCGCCGCCCTGGATCATGAAGTCACACACCACGCGGTGGAAGGTGAGCCCGTTGTAGAAGCCCTGCTCGACCAAGCCGGCAAAGTTGGACACGGTGATGGGCGCGACGTTGGCGTTCAAGGCAACCGAGATGGTGCCGTAGTCCGTGACCTCGATGGTCGCATGGTGGATGCCTGAAGCGTAGGGGCCCGTGGGCTGGTCGCTGGGGTCCGTGGCATCGCTGCTCGTCAAGGAGTCGGACGCCGCATCCGAGGAGGACGAGGAGGTGCTTGCGCTCCCCTCCCCGCTCGCGCTGGAGGAGGCTCCGCAGGCGGCAAGCGAGAAGGACGCCGCAGCAAGCGCCAGGATCATGAAGTCGCGCCTTGTGATGGCCGCGTATGCCGTACGTACGTTGTTCTCGTCAGTCATATTCCACTCCATGAGACAAAGGGACAGTCCCCTTGTCTCATTCGCAGCAGGAAGTGATCCAGGAGAGGAGGTTGTCGCTCGCGGTGCCCGAGCGCTCGGCCATCACGTGGCCCTGGCCCCACACGGGAACATAGGTGACGTCCTCGACACCGCTGAAGTGGCGCAGCGCAAGCACCAGATTGGCGGAGGTAGCAAGCGAGGTCGAAGTGTCAAAGACGCCCTCGTTCACGCGCCAGTGCGGCGCCACGGAACCGGTGCCATAGCCGCCATAGGTGCCGCTCAGGAAGTAGAGCGGGTTGAACATCGAGACGCGCGTAGAGATGTCCGAGTCGAGGGAGTCGGCCTTCTCGAGGTCATCCTGCCAGGCGGTGGCGTAGGACTCGTCCCAGCCCTCAAGCGATGCGTAGGCGTCGGCGTTTGCGGCCACGCGCTCGCCAACCGTCTCGTCAAAGTGCAGGGTACTCTCCTCGCCAATACCAAAGAGCTGGTTGGTCTTCGTGGAACGGTCGGCAGCATCAAAGGCGGGAACCGAGAGCTCGGCGGGACGAAGGTGCGTCGAGAAGTCGCGCAGACTCGAGATGGAGACCGTCTGGCGGCTCACGTTGTAGTTGATCCACCAGTAGTCGGAGTTCAGCGCCGCAAAGTAGTTCTGCACGGTGTCGTAGATGGTGGACTGCACCTGCGTGGTGCCCGTTGGGAGCGTCGTGATAGTCGTGGTAGCGGTGTCGCCCGTCGAGCCTGTGGCGTCCGTGCTGGCACCGTCACCCTGGGCATCCGCAGCAGCAGAGGACTGCGCCTCCTGCTTGGCAGCCGCCACGGCGGCCTCCGTAGCACGCGCGGTAGCGAGGTTGGGGTCGCCCGGGAAGCTTGGGTCATCCATATGCTGCGGCGTGTACGTGTACGGGAACGTGGTGTCCGAGACAAAGTTGGTCGCCGAGTCATTAAGAATGGAGATGAGCTGGCTCGCGTAGGAGCCGAGCGTGTAGACGCCGCCCTCGGACTCGTCGAGCGTGAGCTGGGAGTCGTCGGAGTCGCGCAAATCCATCGCGTTGATGTAGCTCGCGTAGTCCGCGGCAAGGCCCTGCGAGAGGGCGGCCGTCCACGTGCCGTCCGCACGATTGCCCGCCGTCGAGAACTGCCCCATCATCCACTCGTAGGACGCGTCGGCCATGTCGAAGGAGGTGACCGGGCACCACGACGCGCTGCCAAAGACGGCGTCCGAGACGGCGTTGCCCTCGGCATCGTGCGTGATGGCGCCAATGGAGTCCAGGTAGGGCTTGTAAATCTCAGCATCTCCAGCAGAGCCGAGCAGCGCGCTCACGCCGCCACCGGCAGAGAAGCCAAACGAGAAGACCCGCGAGGTGTCACAGGGAAGCGCGTCCTTGTTGTAGCGCAGGTAGCGGATGGCGGCCTTGAGGTCGACCACAGGCCAGGGTGCACCGCCGGGATAGAGGTCGGTGGAGCCGGTCGAGGAGTCATAGCCAGCGCTCCTCCCGCGGAAGCCCGCGTACACGTAGATGCAGCCGGCATCGAGGAAGGTGCCCAGGCCGTCGTAGCCGTACTTTGTGGGGCTCGCCTGCGGTGAGAGCGTGCCGCTGTTGATAGGCAGAAGGACGGGCGCCGTGGACGGCGTGAAGCCGCCCACCACGGCCTTCTCGTTCACCGTGCATGAGTAGGTGTCGCCCTTCTTCTCGGCCGTGAAGAACTTGCCGGGAACAAAGATCGCCAGGGACTCGTAGGCCGTCGTGGCGGGCTTCAGGCAGTAGGTGAGGCCCAGCTGGTAGTAGACGTCGTTGTCCGCATCATACTTCCAGGCAGACGTGTCGAGCGCCAGGCTCTTGAACTCGCCCAGGTCCACGTCGTCGGCAGGCTGCGTCGTGGTGTCCGTGGACTGGTCGGAGTTGTTGTCGGCCTGCTGCCGCGTGGGAGCGCTGCAGGCGGCGAGGCCCATGCTTGCGGCACCAGCCGATGCAAGCTCGAGGAATTCCCTTCGTGTCCAGCTCATCGCAGACCCCCCTGAAATGGTAACGGGCCGCGGTGCGGCCCGGAAGACGTTAGCGAGAGGCACGGCGCCTACTTGGCAGCCTTGCCTTTGTTCTTGGCGTCGTTGTACTTGTCGTCGCGGCGATCCGGCCCCCAGAAGCAGCAGGAGTACATGCCAGGGCCCACGTGGCAGCCGATGGTAGGGCCAATGCTCGAGCGGTAGACCTTAAGCTCGTGCTCGGTAGGCTTGAGCATGCGGGCAAGCGAGTCGCCGTCGGCCACGCAGTCCGCGTCGCCAATTGCCACCACGTGGCCCTCGTAGGACGAGTCGTGGAAGTCCTCGTAGAACTCGGCCATCTTGCGCATGGCCTTCCTGCGGCCGCGCGCCATGCCCATGATTGCCAGCGAACCATCGAGGTTGAAGGTGAGGAGCGGCTTCACGTCGAGAAGGCCGCCGACCACGGCGACGGACTTGGGGATGCGGCCTCCACGGTGGAGCGCATCGAGGTTGTCCACCATGAAGATGGTGTGAGCGTGGAAGCGCGCGTCCTCTGCCCAGGCAACCAGCTCCTCGGCCGTCAGACCCTGGTTGCGCTTCTCGATGGCGGCGTGGATGAAGAGGTTCTGCGTGGTGGATCCTATGAGGCAGTCGACTACGTAGATGGGCGTGGGGAGCGTGCCGCCGTGCTTCTCGCGCACGCGATCAAGCGCCGTCACGGCACCGTTGTACGCGCCGGAGATGCCGCTCGAGAGGGCAAAGTGAACCGTGGGGATGCCGGAGGCAATGGCCTTCTCGAACGCCTCCTCGTAGACCATCTGGGAGGGCTGCGAGGTCATGGGGCAGGCGCCGTTCTCGATGGCGGAGTAGAAGTCGTGGGCCGAGCGTGACTGGAAGAGGTCGTCGACACCGGAGAGGCCACCGTCAGGCTTGCTTGCCTCGGTATAGGTGAACGAGAGGCACGTGATGCCCGCCCGCTCGACCTCCACGGGGGAAAAGTCGCAGCACGAGTCCGTCATGATGTTGCACTTGGTCGCCATGTGGTCTCCTCGGTCGCCCTTGTTGTCCGGGTAGTATTGTAAGCGTACCCGCGCGTGGGGTCGTTTGCACAGGCAACAACCACGATAAACGGAGAGCTTGCAGCCGGGAGAGCGGGACGGCGGCGGGCACCCGAGGGAGACGCTATGTTCGCGAGAAAGAGCAGAGACGAGGTCGAGGGCGGCGGTGCGGCCGCGGGCGGCGCAGCCGGCGGCGACACGCGGCGGATCCACGTGCGCTTCGTTGGGCAGGTGCAGGGCGTGGGCTTTAGGTGGACCAGCCAGCGCGTGGCCTTTGACCTGGGGCTTACCGGTTGGGTGAGAAACGAGCCCGATGGCTCGGTGAGCATGGAGCTCCAGGGGCCAAGCGAGGCCGTGGCCACGTTCTTCACGCGGCTGCTCGAGAGCTACCGGCGCTTCCCCATCAGCTACACCATCGACTCCAAGGAGGACATCCCGCCCATGCCGGGCGAGACCGAGTTCTCCGTGCGCTTCTAGGCGACCGCATGGCAGCGATCGCGACAACGCTCTTCTCGCTTGACGCCATTGCTGCGTCGGGGCAGGTGTTTACGTGGCGGCGCGCCAAGGACGGGTTGCTTGTCGCCAGCGGAGAAAGGCGGTGTCTGCTCTCGCAGGAGGGCGATGCCGAGAAGGGCGTTGTCTTCGTACGGCGCGCGGACGGAAGCGACGTCAACGCCGACGAGCTTGCCTATTGGCGCCACTACCTGGCCCTGGACGTGGACTACGAGAAGATCCTGGGCGAGCTTGCCATGCCGGCCGAGGTCATGGAGGTGGGTGTCGGGATTAGGGTGCTCGCCCAGGACTGGTGGGACACGGCCGTGAGCTTTGTGGTGTCGCAAAACTCGAACATCGTACGCATCCAGCGGACGATGGATGCATTGCTCGACGCGGGTGGAGGGTGCGTGCCGGGGCCAGACCAGCTGACGGAGGTTCTCGCCGACGAGGCATTTGCAGCGGGGCTCAAGCTGGGGTACAGAAGGCCCTACCTCGAGGCGCTTGCGGCGCGGGCGCAGGCCTGGCACCCCGCGCGGATTGACCAGCGGGACGTCTCGCTAGAGGAGTCCATTGCCGAGCTTGAGGAGAGCCCAGGCATTGGCCCCAAGGTTGCAAGCTGCATTTGCCTCTTTGGGCTGGGGTATCTCGATGCGGTGCCGCGCGACACCTGGATCAAGCGGGCGGAGCGCGAGCACCACGTGGCGTGGGACGCGCGTTGGGGCGGAATCCAGCAGCAGTTTGTCTTCGCGTGGATGCGCGAGAAGGGACGTGGAAAATGAAGGTCGTCAACATCCTCGAGATTGCCGACGTAAACGAGGCTCTGCTCAATGCTGGGGTACCGGCGCGCGTACGCCTGCGCGATGCATGCGGTGGGCAGTCGCTGTGGGTGGAGGTGAGCCGCGAGGCGGTTGCCGAGAAGGACGATGCCGCCGTGCTGGCGGCGGCGCGCAAGGTCGTGAGCTCATACTTTGCCGGAAGGTCGAAGCCCGTGGCGTTCGACGAGGACGGCAAGTCCTTCCGCCTGGCGTAGAGGCTGGCGGGGGTTCCGAAACGTTGAACTACATACGGCCCATGGCGATGGAAGTGGGAGCAGAGCATAATCCCCTCATCACGCTGGCTGTAGAGTGCGCAAACCGTAGTGAATGGGCCCATCGTTGCCCGCCCATGGTTGGCCTCGCACATTAACTACTCCTCTTCTGGTCTCCCGTGCCAGTCGGGAGCGTGGCGGGGCGATAACGTTACGTCGAACTCGTCCTCGTTACATTAATTTGGGCCGTTCTGCATCGAACTGCCCTTCGTTACATGAGGTTTCGGACACACGTCAAGTAGTGACTGTTTGCAGTCATTACAAAAGCCCAGGTAGATTTGTAAATCAAAAACATAACTACCTGGGAAATCGAATCCAATCCCTAAAAAGGCATGTTAACGAAGGGCAGTTCGATGCAACCACGAGAAATTTTGTGCAACCAAAGGCGGTTCGATGCAGTCCTAGGGCAGGACGGATTCCCAAGGCAAACCAATTCTTCGTTTCCCGCCCGATGATTTTCTCGGCATTGCAAAGATTGTCATTGACCTTTTCTCGGGGTTTGGTATAGTAAACGAGCTTGCAAGAGCAAGCCTTTGGCTGGGTAGCTCAGTTGGTAGAGCAGGGGACTGAAAATCCCCGTGTCAGGGGTTCGACTCCCTTCCCCGCCACCAGTAAACACGCAGGTCAGGGCACTAGCTGCTCTGGCCTGCTTTTTTGTGTGCTTCACCATGTGCTTCAAATGTGCTTCACGGATTATGAGAGCTTTGCAAAAGCCCAGTTGGCGGAGAGCCGCGCGAGGACCTCCGCCAGCCGGAGACCCCCCGCCCTGGGGCACGCACAATCTGCGTACCCATGCGTTCGGCACCGCTTAGCCCATGCCCTAAACGCCGCTTAGCCCATGATCGATAGCAACGCCCCGCCGATTGCATCACTTGAACTGACGGAAACCCGCCCATGCGGCGCGGCGCAGGCGACCGAGGGCGCGAGAGGGCAAAACCGCAGGTAGGGAGGGCAGTTGGGAGGGGGTCGAATCGTGACCACTATCGCCACCCCTACCCAGCATAGGGCCTGATTTTTTCGCGCGGCCGAAATTGAGGGTTCCGGGTGTTACAAGGCGGGGTGTAACGGGGGCTTGCGGCCCTCAGGCGCGTTGCGCCCGCTTCTTCGCCGCCTGGTACTCCCTCTCGGCCCTCTTCTGGCAAGCCTCCTCCTCGCGCAGCCGGGTGAGCCTCTCCGTCCAGCACGTCGGGCACATGCCGTGCCTTCCCGCCGACGTGTGGGGCCTCACCTCGCGCATGCCGCACACGGGACAGACGTCGCCCGGCCTCACCCTGAGCGACACGTGCGCCTTGGAGGCCATGCGCCTGACGGCCTTCGGTGAGCGCCCGAGTATCGCCGCCACCGCGTCCGCCCCCTCGTTGCGCATGGTGGAGAGGGTCTTCAGCTCGCCCGTTGTCCAGGGCCTCCTCTCGTTCGGGTACGCCGTCCCACCTGCGGAGGGGCCAGGCGTGGCCCCGGTGTTCGTGTCTCCCATGGCATTTCCTGAGTGCCTCGTCCACGCCAAGGCACCTTGCCACGCCCTCGATGTTGAACCGCACCTCTCACGTGCGCCCGTTCACGCAGACGCGCAGGACTCCGAACTCCGCCTTCTCGACGAGAAATCATTCGGAATTACAGGGACGCGAGTACCAACCGCGCCCCCAGGGACTACAGCCTTCTCAGATTCTTTTGCTTGTAACTGCTTGCATCTGTGGGGTCATTTTCAGCTCCTTCCCCGTGGCCGACTTGACCACGGGGCTGATTGGCGCCTCGCCTACCTGTCACCGCCGAACGTGAGGAACAGCCCGCCGAGCAGGCAGTGACTGCTGGGCTTGCGCTCAACGGGTGGCCTCTCGGGCTTCTGGTACCTCGCGCCCTTGGCCTCGGCCAGGATGCGCACAGCCTCGGCCTGGTTCCTCTCCCAGCGCTTCTCGGCCTTGGCCTTTGCCTCGGGGGACTCGTACATCTCGTACGCGGTCATCGCGCGGATTACCTCGTGGTTTCCCTTGTCCCCCACGTCGAGCCTGCGCATGCCCCGCACGCGGGCCAGCTGGCGCTCAAGCTCGGCCTGGTCCTCCCAGGGGTCGAGCGGGTAGTCGTGCTCCTCGACGGAGAGGACGTGCCACTTGCCGTCCTCGCGCTGGCCGACGTGGTAGAAGACGGGGAACTCGTACGGGTCGGTGACGGCAAAAAGCTCTCTGCCGTCCGTGAACACGTCCCATGTGGTCTCGCTGTTGCCGATGAGCGTGAGACGGCCCTTCCTCGGCTCCGCCTGCTGGTAGCTCGCCCTCATGCTCCTGCTTGCCATGGTGGCCTCCGTTCCGTGTGGCCCGGGGCGGCAGCCGTTGCCCAGGCCATCGTTTGCCCAGATTGTACCCGCAGCCTACAGCCGCTCAATCCATTTCCGCGACGTCTGGAGCCGGTTTCGGTTTGGCCCCGGCCAGCATCACCGTCACTCACACCAACGGAGCCTCTCACCCACGCATCAATTGAGCCCAAACAGGCACGCCCTTATCATGCATGTGAACATACATGCCGGTAGACAAGGACGGTCATGGATGGACCGAGTGCCGCAGTGCTGGTTGCGGTGCACAGACGGGCAATGCGATTGGAGCAAGGTATGGACACCAACTTGTGCGTACGCCACATGCTTGACAAGGCCGGTCTGTCTCCGAATGCCGCATGCCAATCGATGGGAAGAGCAAACGGCTATGTAGACCAGTCCCTCAAGCGCAAGGGCGGCATAGGCGCACCGGCGTTGGCGGAGATAGCCCAGGCGTGCGGTTACAAGCTGCAACTCGTCGGACGAGGGGAGACGCTGAGCATAGATCCAGCGAACAAGAGCGAAGCCGAGAACACGCAGAAGGCGCCACGCAAAGGCAGCATGCCGCTTTTCGGAAGTGGCGACACCACATGGAGCATCTTCACGGACGGCAGCGAGCTTCTGGCCGTCACGGACCCGTACGAGTTCCCCGTCTTCTACCACATAGGCCAGTGCGAGGACGGCAAGTGGCACGTCCTCTCCGTCGAGGAGCACAACTACGCGAAGGAGGGCGAGGGAGAACTAGAGCACCAACTGGTCCGCGTGCGGGGGCTGCGGCAGCTGCACGGAGATGACAAGGGTTGGCACGAGGCGTTCCGAGCCATGGACCTATACGTAAACTGCGAGTCCCCCGAGGCAAAGGCAAAGGCCGAGAAGCGCTGGCAGGAGGTACAGGAGAACGTCGCCCGCGAGCTGGCCGAGGCCAAGGGCGCGAGGTACCAGAAGCCAGAGAGGCCGCCCGTCGAGCGCAAGCCCAGCAAGAAGGGCCCCAAGTTCTTCACGGGACTCTTCATCACGTTCGGTGGAGACAAGTAACGCTCGCAAGGATTGCCCCACGTTCTTCTCGCCAAAACGGCCCGCGACGCACAGGCGCCGCGGGCCGCAACATTGTCGTTCGGCGGCAAACTTGGAACTGACCGTCTTCCCTACTCCGCCAGCTTCGCCACGATGGCAGCGGCAAGGGCATCGATCTGCTCAAGCGCGCCCTCGTCCACCGCGGAAGTCACATGCACCTCGGGATCGAGCACCTCCATGCCCTTCATGCGCTGAATGGCGTCGAGCATGAGCGAGCCCGCCTGCGGCGCCCACGAGCCGTTGTAGATAACGCCGACGGTGCGGTTCTTCATCGCGTGGGCGTTGAGGTCCTCGAGAAGCTCGCGCATTCCGTCGAAGATACCCATGTTGTACGTGGCAGACGCAAAAACGAGCACCGGCGAGCGGAAGGACTGCGAGACCATCTCGGAAACAGGGGTCTTGGAGACGTCGTAGACGCGAACGTCGTGCACGCCCGCCTCGGCAAGCTTGGTCGAGAGGATATCCGCCGCGTTGGCAGTCCCACCGTAGATGGAGCCGTAGAAGATGGCAACGGACTTGTCCTCGGGCTCGTAGGCGGCCCACTTCTGGTAGCGAGAGAGAATCTGGTCAAAGTCGCGGCGCCAGATGTGCGCGTGAAGCGGCGCGATCTCCTTGATGTCCAGCTTGGAGGCCTTCTTGAGCAGCGACGTCACCTGCAGGCCGTACTTGCCCACGATGTTGGTGTAGTAGCGACGCGCCTCGTCCGCCCAGTCGCGCTCCCAGTCGACCTCGTCGGCAAAGATTGCGCCACCGGTGGCGCCAAACGCACCAAAGGCGTCTGCCGAGAACAACGTGCCCGTGAGCTGGTCGAAGCTCACCATGACCTCCGGCCAGTGGACCATAGGTGCCAGGACAAACTGCAGCGTGTGGCGGCCAAGCGAGAGAGTGTCGCCCTCCTTGACCTTGATGGCGTGCGGCGTGGGGTCAAAGCCATGGAACTGGCGGACAAGATCGAAGGCCTTGGGGGTGCCGACGAGCTTGAGGTTGGGCCACCTGCGGACAAGGTCGGGGATGACGGCACAGTGGTCGGGCTCCATGTGATCAATCACCAGGTAGTCCAGGGGACGGCCGTCCAGGACGTGGGCAAGGTTCTCCTCGAACTGGCGCGAGACCGCCTCGTCGACGCCGTCGAGCAGGCAGGTCTTCTCGTCCATGATGAGGTAGTTGTTGTAAGACATGCCGTTTGGCACGGGATAGGTGTTCTCGAACAGCTGAATCCTGCGATCAGACGCACCCAGCCACCAGGTGTCCTCGCAAATCACGCGCACGTTGTACATTGCTCTCCCTTCGCCCGCTTCCGGGCGGCACGGGCGGCGCTTTGCCACCCGACTGCCATGTCCAAACCAAACGCCCCGCTCGATACGCCGGGGCGTTTGGCAAGCGCTTGCATAGTCCGCTCTGATGATATTCGATTCCACGAAGCTGCGCGCCCAGGGAGCCGAGAGAACCGCAAAGTCGTACGAGGGCGAGGCCGTTCGTTGGGTTCCGGAATCCGGATAGGTGCGAAGCCTTGAGCTGCGGAGCTGCGGCTCAGCGGTCGCCGACGCTAGAACGCACCGCCGCCTCCACCACCGCCAAAGCCACCCCCTCCGCCAGAGGAGAAGCCGCCTCCCCCGCCGCTGCCGCTTGCGTCGACCGAGTTGGCAATCGCCGCCACCGAAGCATCGTGGATGGCACCGCTGAAGACATCCGCGGGAGAGCCCACACCCGGCTGGCCGATGTAGTACCAGTAGTAAATCGGCATGAAGTCCGGATCGTCGATGAGCTCGGGCATGGCAACCTTGAGCTGCTCGATGACCTTGTCCGCAACGCCGAGCGCCACCGCCATCACCAGCAGGCGGTTCCAAAGGATAACGTCACTCGGCACCGCCTCGTCCAGGCGGGTGAACTCCTGGAGCCAGCGCTTGAGGGCCAGGACCTTGGCCTTTGTCTCGACCCCCTCAACACTAATGTCCTTGAAGAACCTGTCGCTGAGCAGGAACAGCGAGATACCACCGCTTGCGCCGCAGACCGCGGTGACGCCAAGTGCGAGAAGGATGTCGGCCTCGAACATGATGCCAACAACGAACAGCTCCAGGAATGCCGCAAGGATGGAGAACGCACTAAGCCCAACGGCAAGCCCGTGGCCTGTCCCCTTGAGAGAGCCGTTGCCCGCGAAGCGCTTGAGGTACTCAACCCTGATCGAGGACTGCCAGGACTCGTAGGCGTCCGAGTACGCCTCTGGCGAGGACTTTGCGTACTTCTTGATGGCAGAGAAGTACAGGGCAGGCTCGCTTCCGGTGTACGAGGGGTCATTAGGCGCCTGTATCCTACGCGCAACGCGGTGGAAGAGGAATTCCACGGCAGCCTCATCCGCGCGCTTGGCGGATTTGCACTCCGCGGGAGTGCCAAAGGTCCCCTGGGGAATTGGTCCCACGATTGACGCGCGGTAGTCGTCGAACCGCTTGGAACCGAGCATCTTCTTCTTGCTCACGTTAACCTTGTCGAGCTGCACGGCATGCTCGTCAGTGAGGCGCATGAGCGAGGCGGTGAGGCCATCGGGGCCAGGGTCCTCGCCGGTGGCAAGCATGGCGAGAACCACCGGGTGATCGCCCGTGGGGACGTCCCGGAAGTATTTGTCGTCAAACTGCGCCGCGTGCGAGGTCTTGTAGCGACGCATTGCGATTACCGTGGCAACAATGGCCGCCACCGCGACGGCAAGGCAGAGCCCTGTGACCCCATACACAGCCGCGCGTGCCGCGGCGCGCCGAGCGTTTGCGTTGTCGGCGTTCTTCTGCTCCTCCGCGAGAATGGAGCTGAGCACTGTCCCCGAGGTCTCTGGGCAGTCGGAGATCCAGGTGGCCGGGAAGGTGATGCGCGCCTCGGCGTACTCGCTGGTGCCGACGCCCGGCACGGAATAGACCACGTCGTTCCCGTCGAACGCAAGGCTTGCGTCCAGGGGGCCGTGGCCCCAGGCCCGCACGTTGTCACCACCCGCCACGGACTCTCCGCTCGGAACGGGCAAGTGGATGGTGCAGGTAACGTTTTGCGACTCCACGTCCCAGCCGTCAGAGACAAACTTCCAATACAGCTCACCCGTATCCGACCAGCGCGTGGCAATACCATCGGCAAAGTAGGACACGTAGAACTGCACCGTTGTGTCACTCTGGGCAGAGTAGAGCTTGACCTGCAGGTAGGAGCCCCCGTCCGTGATGGAGTAGGTCTCGTTGGCGCCAGAGCTGGACTCCGCGAAGGAGCGGGCCTCGCCGTTCTCGACAATGCCGGCATCCAGCACCTGGACACTCACCGTGCGCCCGTTGGAGCTGTTCTCCCCCTTGGGAATCTTCCAGTAGACACCATGGAAGTCCCCGCTGAAGTCGAAGGTTCGCACTTCGGTCACGGTAAGACCACCCGACGTGTCCAGCGTCGCGTCGATGTCCGTCTGGTCCATGCTGTAGTCATCCGCATGTGCGGGAGTGACGCCAAGCACAAGAGCAAAGAGCATGACCAGGAGCGGAAGCACGAGAAGCGCAGGCCTACGGCGCCTAAGGACGCCGGCGGGGTGCCGGTTACTCATAGAATCCCCCAATGAACGGTTGTGGAAGACCTTGTGGCAGCGCGGTCCCAGAATACCAGAGCAAGGCTCATGCCTCAGCCCGCACCGGCGTGACGAAGGCGCCGCAGATGGAGACCGTCCATCCAAGGGGAACGAGAACCTCTCCTCTCACCTCCCTTCCGGAGAACATCGCGGGGTTGGTGGCCCCCAAGTCTATGACGCGCATGCCCTCCTCGCCATCCTGCGCGGGAAGTATCCGAACGTGCGAGCGGGACACGGCACGCGAGCGGAGCACAACGTCACACGTCTGATCACGGCCTATGACCAGGCCCTCATTGGGTATGGGAAGCCTTACCTCCATGGAGGGCGTACGCACCCAGCAGAGCACCTCACGGGAGGACGGCTGGGTATCTGGGCTTAATGCAGCCGTGGCGATTGCCTTATTGCCAACGCCCGAGAGATCAAGCGTGTCGTCCTCCCAGCCGGACTCGGCAGGGGGCAGCCCCGCATCCCAGAGGAACGGCTCGTCTTCCACAAGCTCTGGCAGCAAGGGCTCCTCGGCGGCAGAAGCCGTCTCCTCTGTCTTGGGCACAGCTGGACTAGCCGGTGCCGGAACGTCCCTCCCGGGCGGAAACTCGTAAAGGCAGCCGTAGCAGACATGCATGTCCGCAAAGAGCTCCTCGCCGCAACGCGGGCACACCTTGATCTCATACTCCTTCATGATCCGGCCACCTCCACCACCGGCTCGGGGAGTGCGGCGCACGGTTGCACTGATTGCTCTGGCTCGAACAATAGGGAGGTCACGCGCAGCGTCTCCCCCACAAGTGGCCACGGGAAGGGACTTGCCGGGCGCTCGAAGGCACAGAACGCCGCAGCGTGGGAGAAGACGCGGCCAGGCGGTAGCGCTCGCTCGGAGGCAAGCACCTCTCCCCGGCTGCCCACAAGAGCTACGTCGATGGGGTAGGCCATCCCGTACGTGTGGATGGAGCCGCACCTCATGAGCACCACAGGCTGGGCAGATGGCCCGGTACCGAGAAGCCCCACAAGCCGCTCGAACCAGGACGAAAGAACCCTGAACCCCAGCGTGGGAGAGTCCTTCTCGACCGCCGAGCTCTCTATTTGGACGAACATCCACCTCATCAGACCACCACCCCCGGACGATACCTATCGATGACAAGCGTTCGCTCGTGCCGCAGCTCAAGCGGCGCGGAATACGTGATTCCCGGAAGCCGAAGCTCCCTAGGCCACGGCCTAAACACCAACGTGCAGGTGTAGCGGGTGAGGAGGGGTGCCACAGAAAGCAGGCTCTCACCCTCTCCAGCCGAGACGCGCTCTGCCCTCACCTCGACATCGCACGAACCCTCACGGCCAAGCGCCACGCGAAGAGCATCCTCGACCGCAGCGACGGATGCTGCCACGCCCTGCTCGCCTGTGGGAGAGACCCCCTCGGCAATGACCTCGTCGAGGCTCAGGCGGTCAAACGCCGCGCAGGCGTCGACAAACTCCATGAGGTTTGCCACAATCAAGGCAACCACAATGACCACGGGCACCAGCACAGCAAGCTCCACGGTCATCTGCCCGGATTGCATCCCTTCGCACCTGTGGTACCACCAGCGCCACGCCACCATCACCCGAGGGCCGCTCATGATGCCTCCAAGAGGTCATCAAGCCTGATGGTGAGGGGGATTGAGATGTCCGTCCCTGGAATGGTGAGCTCCGCCACAGTGATCTCTCCGTAGCCAAGGGAGTCTGCCGCCCAGACGCCCAGGGTCTTTGCCAAGTCGAACGAGCTTGCCCCAGGAGGCAGTGCCTCAATCATCTGCCGCGCCTTGCCAGCCGCGTCATAGCCGGATTGGTCGAGCACACGAGTCCACCCCACCAGTGCGGGCTTCATGAGTCTCATGTCCACGGGTTCAAAGCCACAGGCGGCGACCGTCTCCTTGATCTTGCCGCGCAGCCACGAGCCCACCGTCCCACCAAACACGTTGTCAAGCCTGTCGAGAAAGTCCCCCACCGAGGCAGAAGCCGAATCGTACCTTGAGCCATACCCCACGAGCAGGCGCTCCCAGAGCTCGCAGACGCCGTCGAAGGCGCCTCCCAGCACAGAGCCCGTTCCCTGGGACGTGACTCCGTCAAAGAAGCTGGCGAGCACGTTGTTCTCGGCTGTCGACTCGTCTGGCGCCAGGGCCGCCGCCGATACCGCAGACCCCGCAGGAAGCTCTCCCGAGGAGAGAAACGAGGCGGTGAGCTCGGTGGGAACGGTCGTCGCCTCCGTCCTGGAGACCACGGCGACGCAGCCCCAAGCTCCTGGCGGGCAGATGCGAGGTCGCACGACCGAGAGCTGGTCCACGGCGCGTTCGAAAGAGCTGCGCGCATCCTCTGCCTTGTCGCGCAGGTCCTTCTCGGCATCCGCCTGCTTGTTGCGCGCGGCCTCGTACTCCTTAGACGCCGCCACGACCTCGCGCCAGTAGTGCTCGAAGCCGTTATCCGTCGAGGTCGACGCAGCGGCGACCGCACCCATGGCAGCAAGGTCCATGCCGCATGTTTCGCACCTCTTGACCGCCCCAGCATCGAGGTCCTGGAGGGACGCGCGTCCCGCCGAGGAGCCAGTTGCGCCCGGACACGCGGGTGACGAGTGAAGCACCGTCCCCGCCTCCTCCCCGGTACAGGGCCAGAGGTCATCAGTGTAGAGACTCGATGCCTTTGTCTCTTCGACGTTGTGCGGAAGCTCAGGCAGATTGATCTGAACCGTCCCGTCCTCGTGCTCTGCGTAGGTTCCGTCCCGCACCTGCTCGAGCGCGTAGTCGTAGAAGGCGGACCGTGCCGCGGAGTTCGTAAGCTCCTCAACCCTAGAGTCGAGCGGCTTCTCCTGCACCGCACGTGCCGCGTAATAGGCGCGCGCCCGCAGAAGGGGGACGCCAAATCCCCACCCCTCCTCACTTGGGTAGTGCGGGTTGCCCTCGCCCGCAAGGCCGGCAAGCGTGGTAGCGCGCTCTTCCAGACAATAGGGGGTCCCACCGCAATCCGCTGTCCACCCACGCAAGCGCGCCGCGTCTGCCAGGGACTTTGCCGCATCTGCCTGCTGCGACAGCTCTCGTAGCTCCTCGGCATCCTTGTCCATCTCGTCCGAAGAGATCTCGGCAGCAAGGGACGAGAAGTCCGACTGCGACTCAACGGGAAACGGAATGGCGCAACCAACATACGGCAGGCCCTGTGCCCGCGCGTTCTCCGCAACGCAGGCGGCCGAGTTTGCAACCACGACCGCCGGCAGCACCTTTTCCAGACGTTCTAGGCCCTCCGATGCGCTTCTCGCGAAGTCCCGCCGGGCATCGAGGACCTTCCTTCCCGCATCACAGACGCTTCCCCCAAAGGTTGCGGCACCCGGTATGCACGAGAGCACGAGCCCCGCCCCAAAGACCGTCACGCCGAGAAGTCCCAGGCTGAGCACGCAGGCATCAAGCACCCTGGCAATGGTGGCATAGGCTGCCACGGAGTTTGCCCCGGCCATGGCCGCGGCATCTGCCACGGGCTGAACCTCGTACGAACGCGCCATCACCCACTCCGCAGACGCGGCCGCAAAGACCAGCGATATGCTCACGAGCAGTGCAACCGCCACGGCGACCGTGGTGTATCCGCCCTCGTCGTCCAAGAAAAGCGAGAGGCCCAGGTGCAAGCCACCCTGCCTCGACGCCGTTCCGGGTACGGCCTCCTTAGCCCCACGCTGCAATCCAATCACCGTAGTCACCCCCAACCCACTCGGCCCGCGTGCTGCGCTCGACCTTGGCCGATAGGAGCACGCCCTCGCCATCCATCTGTCCAACCAGCCCCGCCGTCACCCCCATCAGCGGTAACGGCCGGGCATGGCCCACAACGCAGACGCGTACGCGATTCCCGTCCTGCTCGACGGAAACGTTCCAGGCGTCGGCTCCTCCCTCGTGGAAGCAGGCAACGTCCGGCACGGCCCTGAGCCTCCGTCTCACGTAGGAGTCGACGAGAGACACCGCCTCGTCGTACGTTGCGGTCGTGGCAAGCCGGGCCCCCTCGGCAGCTGCCCCGCCCATGACCGCACGCGTGTAGAGGAGCATCGCCGGTTGGAGGAGAAGCGCGAGCACGACCATCACCGTGGGAATGAGCACGGCTGCCTCGACCGTTGCCTGTCCCTCCTCGCCCACGTGGCCTACCCACCACCGCCTGCGACCCATCTCAGAACCCCAGAAGATCCTGGAGCCAGGCAAGCGTCCCGCCAGAGGCCTGATGCGTTGCCGCATTCGTTGCCATGCGCACGAGGGCCCCGTCACGCGCCGCATGCCACGCCAGCCCCAGTGCGGCGACCATGGAGAGAAACGCCACCAGCACCAGCGCGTACTCGAGCGTGGACTGCCCGGAGTCCCCGGCTAGCCACCAAGGCCAAGCTCGCCCAGGGACTCCCCCCACTCTGCGGCGTCCATGTGCATGACCTTGGTCTCGCTCGTCCCGCCGTCTGCGCTTTGGACTATGCACACGTCGACCCATCCCGATCCCTCCACAACCATGCTCCAGACCCGGCCCGAGAGGTCGAGGTACCCAGACCTCACGAGCACACAGTCGCCTCGCTGCTCGTACTGACACACAAGCTCGGTTGCCGCCTCTTGCACCCCATTGGCAGCAGGGGCCAATCCGATATCTGCCTCGCTCGCGGCGGCATCCCCGGATAAGGAGACGAGCTCGCCCCCAATCGCCTCGCCAGGGCTTGTGTCCAAGCGCTCCTCGCCAGTTGCACCCGTTCCAGTCGCAGGCGACGGTCCGCCTGTCTGCCCGCGGCCGGAAAGCACCACCACGCACGCTGCAAGCGCGCAGGCAACCACCGCAGCGACAAGGACAGCGCGTCTTTTTCTCACAGCGAGTTGATGCCGTTCGCTATGGCGCTCCACAGCTGCGAGACCCGCTCGCGGAATGCCAGGATGGCCACGATGGCAATCACCACCAGGACCCCAACGAGGATCGCGTACTCCGTGGTGCCCTGCCCGCGATTGTCGCGGAGGGTGCCTACGGCCACCCTGCGAACCTCTCGACCCATGCTTTCCCATGTCATGTGACGCTCCTTTCCCTCGCACCACCGTCTACCTTCCAAACGAGGCCGCCGAGGCAAGCAGCGGCCCCAGAATCGCGAGAAGCATGGCAGGCACAACCAGGACGCCCAAGGGGACGAGCATCTTGACCGGCGCCTTCTCGATCTCCTCCTCCACCTGCGCCCGCTGCTCGTCGCGGATGGCCTTCGCCTGCACCTCCAGCGCAGATGCGAGCGGCGAGCCAAAGTCGAGCGACTCTCCCACGACCGTGGCAAAGCGCGCCAACGCGTCAACCCCCAGCTCGCAGGCCATCGCTTCGAGTGCCTCCTCCCTGCTTGTGACGCCCATCCTCCAGCTGAGCATGGCCTCAGAGAACGCCTGCGAGAGCTCCGTCTGATAGCGATCACAGTAGAGCGAGAGCGACGCATCAAACGAGAGGCCCGCGGAGAGCCCCAGCGTGAGGACGTCGATCAGTGTGGGCATCTCTCGCAGGCAGGCAGACCTCCTGCGCGCAAGACGTTCTCGCTCCCTCGCCTGGCGTACGGCGGGGATGCCCTGGATCGCCTCTCGTGCGCTGGCAACGCAACGTTCGAGCTCCGCGCCCAATGCCGCGCTCTGGACGTGGCCACCAGTCCCGCTCACCACCAGCAGCCCCGCCAGGACCGCGCTGGACGCGCTTGCCGCAATGAGTGCGATACCGGCCATCAGAGCACCGCTCTCATGAGGCGCCTGATGACAAGGACCGCAAACGAGTCGAGCGCGGCGGCCACGGCAACGGAGCCAAGCCCAACGGGCGAGAGCAGACCCCGCTGAAAGTCGGGCGAGATGACGGCGAGAAGCGCCACCATGAGAAACGGCAGGCTGCACACGATACGGGCAGAGAGACGCACCTGAGCTGTCTTCACCTCAAGCTCGCGCTCGAACTCTCCCTGCCGCTCGACGAGCGCGGCAGACCGCGCGAGCAGGTCACGCAGCGGGCTTCCCGTGCGATGCGAGATCACGAGCGCCGTGGTGAGAAGTCCCATCCCTGGCGCGTCGAGCGTGCATGAGAGCGACTCGAGCGCGTCCTCTGTCGATACGCCACAGCGAAGCCCCAGCGACGCAGATGCAAAGCCCGCAGAGACTGGCCCGTGGCCGTGCGACCCCACGTACTCGATAGCCTGGGCCAGTGTCTGGCCAGCGCCAAGCGCCACGGAGAGCGTCCGGAACACGCCAGGCATCTCCTGTGAAATATCGTGCACACGACGCCGGTCACGCGAAGAGCGCCATGCAGCTAGGGCAATCCTCTCCAGACAGGCAAGAACGAGCGCCGAGACAAGCGAGAGGAAGAGCAGGCCTCCCACGCAGGCAATCCCCACCCCAGCGACAAGCAGCGCAGCGCACGCGGACTCCCTTCTCAAGCCCGGCCTGCCCTCATGGGGAAGCGCGGCAAGTGCGTCCGACGCTCGTCTCCAGTCCTCACCTTCGAGAAGCGCAGCCACCATGCCACTGCGCCCCAGGGACTCGAGACGTCTACCTGCCCAGCGCTCGCATGCACGGAGCGTTCGAGACGCCAGGGTCTTGGCGCCACGCTCGCCGCTTGCGATGAGCATCCGCACGGCCGAAAACCCGCAGACGGCAGCCATCAGCGGAAGGAAGACCTCCATCGCTCCACCTCGCCTTCGTCGAGAATCCCGTCGCACACCGCCTGTGCCACAAACGCCGGCTCGCGAACGAGCTTCCAGGAGCGCTCTGCCACGTCGAACGATACGCACTCGACGAGGTCCACCGACTTTGCCCCTCTCGACCACCCAACCTCATGCGTCGTAGTGATGTAGCGCGACCCATCCGGCGCACGCCGCGACATCACGATGAGGTCGAGCGCCGAGGCAATCTGCTCCTCTATGATGTCGGCGGGCAGGTCCATCCCAAAGCGCGCCATGAGCACCAGGCGAAGCACGGCCTCCTCGGCGGTGCCCGCGTGCAGCGTGGTCATCGAGCCGTCGTGTCCGGTCGTCATTGCGGCCAGCATGTCGATGCACTCCTCGCCGCGAACTTCCCCCACCACAATGCGGTCCGGCCGCATGCGCAGCGAGTTCTTGACCAGGTCGCGAATCGTGACCTCGCCGGACCCCTCGATCGAGGCGCCCCTTGCCTCAAGGCTCACCACGTCCGGATGCGCATCAAAGCGCAGCTCGGCAGAGTCCTCTATGGTCACAATCCTTTCGCCGGGGTCAATCTCGCACGAGAGCGCGTTGAGGAGCGTGGTCTTGCCCGACCCGGTGCCTCCGGCTACTGCTATCCCCTTTCGCGTCCTCACGGCCCAGCGCAGCAGCTGCGCGTACCATTCAGGCAGCGAGCCCAGCTCGACCAGCGTGCCCAGCGACGTGATGCGGTTGGAGAATCGCCTGATGGTGACCACCGGCCCGCCTATGGCAACCGGGTCCGCCACGGCGTTCACGCGGTCGCCGTTGGCAAGGCGCGCGTTCACGATGGGGCAGCTCCTGTCGAGCCTTCGCCCAAGGGGTGCCAGAATTCGGTCGATCACGATCATGATCTGCTCGGGTGAGTCAAACACCGCCGGTGCCGAGAAGACCTCGCCCCCACGCTCATAGAAGAGCGCGTCGCAGCCGTTAATCATAATCTCAGAGACATCCTCGTCCTCGAGAAGCGGCTGGATGGGGCCAAGACCGCAGATCTCGTCCGTCACCTGGCGCACAAGACGCGCCACGTCCTCGCGCGAAAGGCCCTCGTAGCCCCCGGTGTTTATGATTGCGTTGCACGTCACGGCAAGTGCCGAGCGCGCCTGGGTGCCATCGCCCGCAGAGAGCATCGAGGCAATGGTCGCAAGCCCCAACCGCTCCACCAGAGCGTTCTTGAGGCTCAGCCGCTGCTGGCGAAGGTCGCGTCCCTCCGTTGTGGCAGTCCCTCTCCGCGCTTCCTCCTCGCGGACCATCTCGAGTACAGACACCTAGACCGCCTCCCTCCTGCGCCGGAAAAGGCCCCTGCGCCGCGGGGCAAGCCCCTGGGCAGCGCGCTGTGCAGGCTCGGCCTCTGGGAGCGACCCAAGCTCCTGGAGGAGCTGCGCCAGGCAGGCGGCAACAGACTCCGCAAACGGCGAGCCAACCTCCAATAGGCCTGCCGCATCTCCATATCCCAGGTAGTCAGAAACCTCGTCCCCGCCATCGAGCGCCGTGAACGCACGCGCAGCCTCGAGCCCCACCTCTGCCCTGCCCAGCGCCGGGTCTGTCCTGTCCCGCACGTCCACGCGGTTCTCCAACCGGGCAATGCGCGTGCGCGCAACGCCCAGCCGCACGGCAAGTCCGCTCGTGCGGGCAAGCGCTGCCAGTGATCCGGGCCGGCTGTCATGTACGAGAACCACCCGGTCGCTCTGGCGAACGGCAAGCGCCACCGCCTCGGAGAATGTGGGAGACGTATCGACAAGCACCAGATCGGCATCAAGCGCAAGGGCGCCAAGCAGTTCAGACACAATCCCCGAGACAAGCTCGGAGGTTTCCGGACGCTCGCATGGCCCCCACACGCGGATGCGCTCGCCGCACGGAGCGCCAAGCCTCCCCAGGCGCTCTGAGTCCCCCAGGTCTTCCGCCGAGAGGCGCGAGAGGTCCGTCCCGCGCGCAAGGCCAAGCATCGCGTAGAGGTTCCCACAGGAGAGGTCCAAGTCAACCACCTCTACTCGCATGCCCCACGAGGCTGCGGCAACCGCAGCGCACGCCACGACGGACGTCTTGCCAACGCCGCCTCTTCCCGAGCAGAACGTAAGAATGGGCGCGCGGGCCCCCTCGGGCGCCAGCGCCGGCCCCGGAGCAGCCGAGGTGCGACCCCCATCGCCGTTCTGCAGGGGCTCCGGAACCGGCGCGGCGTCCATCTCCGCAGACGGCGCAGGGGACACGCCGTCCAGGTCAACGACAAGGTCGATGCCCGCCCTCGCAGCGCGAGACCTCAGCGACCCAGAGGGTGACCTCAGCGCAAGCACGACCTTCTCGGCATGGCCGTCGGACGCAATGGCGGCCGCAAGGTTGACGTCCGAGACACCGCTCTTGGAGAGGCCGATAAGGGCGGACCGCTCGCCGCTGGCGCACTCTGCCATGCGTTCCCGCAGTTCGCTGGCATCCTGGGCAAACTCGCACTCTGCCAGGCCGTCTATCGTCCTGAGCGCCTCGACCATCCCGGCGCGCTCCTCCTTTGGGCACAGCACGCTCCACGCATGTCCCATCACTCGCCCACCTCCTGGTCAACCTTGGTTGGCGCGGCGGGCACGCCCGCCTCAACGCCCTCGACGTCGCTTGCGGGAAGGCCAAACCGAAGGCTCCCCTCGGTCGACGCCGCCAGGACACTCGAAACGTCCGTCGGAGCAAGCGCAACGGTCATGACCTGTAATCCCGACGCAAGCGTGCGCGACCCCTCGGGCATCGAGAGCACCGTTGCCTCCTTGGCAAGCACCGTTGCTGCGCCATCTGCCACGCGGTAGGCAACAAGCCTGTCACCCGCTACCACACCCTCGCCCACGCCAAGCTTGTCTGCCATGGGAACAGAGACGGCAATCTTTCCTGACGGCACCTCTACAGCGGCGCCCGTCTCCCTAAAGTTGAGCTGGGTGAGCGGTGTCCCAGAAGCAGCAGCAACCGTGATCTTCTTGCCAATGGCATCGTCCAGGTTCGTAATGGCACCTTCTGGCACCAGGTCAGAGACCCAGTCTCGCTTGGCAACGTCACCCGCCGAGATGACCTGCCCCTCCTCCAACTGGGATGTGGCAACAACCAGGCTCACCACCTCGCCGCCGTAGCGCGTGAGCGTCTCCTGGCGGCGCGCCTCCTCCTCCGCACGCACGCTCTCGCCATATGCCAGGCACAGCACAACGGCAAGCAGTGCAAACGCCCCAGAGAGCACGATCTTGAAGCGGCGTGACATGGGCTCCCCCTTTCCCAACCTCCGTTCCTGGCTGAGAAAAATGTCCGGTGGAAGAAGCCCCGCACCGCCATCCTTCCAAGAAAGAGCTACCAGTTACGGACACCTCTCTTGCAGGAAGCTGTCACATTTTGTTGTTATCGCGGGAATTTTGCTATGAGAAATCGCCATTTGCTGTTATTGCCTGGGCATGCCAGAACCGCGCCCAGCACGGCCCCGCAGCCGCATTTGCGCAGCTCAGATGGCATATATTTAAATGTGTAGGAATTGTGTACGCACCGCGACAGAGTCCATATCAAATATTCGCTGTTCTGCGCGTGCACGCTGCGTCACGCGGCGCCCGCCGCGTACAGCCGCCCAGCTAAAGCACGATATCCGGGTCGAGTGTCCGCGCGCTCTCGCGCATCTCGGCGGCCAGCGCCACGTACGCGTCATAGCGACGCTGAGAGATGCGCCCCTCGGAGAGAAGCTCGCGCACCTGGCATCCCGGCTCGTGCGTGTGCGTGCAGTCACAGAAGCGACACCCACGCGCGGCATCCGCCACCTCGGGAAACACAGCCGCAAGGCCACGCTCGTGACCCACGATGGGAAGGCTCCTCAGCCCGGGCTCATCCACGATCACGCCACCGCCCGGCACAGAGACCATACGGCGCGCCACCGTCGTGTGCCGGCCCGCGTCATCGGACCCGCGCACGGCGCCGGTCTTGAGCACGTCGTGTCCCAATAGGGCGTTGAGCAGCGTTGACTTGCCCGCGCCGGACTCCCCCAGCACAATGGCAACGGTACCTTCGGGCACAAGCGAGCGCACGGCGGCGGGACCCCAGGCAACTCCCAGGGCGCCCGCGTCCTTCTCGGCGCGCTCGGCCTCCACGCCATCCGCCGAGGAGGTCATGACCAGCCCGCACTCCTCGCCCAGGACGTCACGAACGGCGGCAACGTCCTCTGCCAGCACCGCGCTGGGGGCGCGGTCCGCCTTGGTGAGAACAACGGCGACCCGCGCGCCACAGTCGCGCGCAATCACGGCAGAGCGCGCGATTCTCTCGCACGAGATGGGCGCCGCTCCCAGCTGCTGGACAACGAGCACCACGCTCACGTTTGCGGCAAGGGTCTGCCTCTCGCCGCGCGAGCCTCCCCGCCAGCGGGCAATGTCGCTCTCGCGCGGCAGGATCTGAAGGATAAGGCCCATGTCGTGGCCGGCGGGCACGCGCGCCAGAACCCAGTCGCCTACGGCCACGCGCGAGTCCCCACCCTTGGTGAGGTGCGCCGAGAACTCCGCGCGGAAGAGCGCATCTGCTGTCACCACGGCAGGAAAGCCGCGGTCCAGCCGCACCACGCAGCCAAGCGCCATCTCGTCTACGCTGCAACCAAGCGACTGTGCCGCCTGCGTGGCCGCCTCGCCAAAGGCGCTTCGCTGGCGATCGGACGGCGTAAGTTCGGAGAAGCGAGGCAGGTCCGCGAGAGAAGAAAGGGCCGGCAGGCCCTGCTGGGACCTGCCGGCACTCGAGACACTACGCTTGCGCGAACCCTTCTGAGAGCCCTTCTTTGGTGCGCGCTTGCCCATGAACGACTAGTTCCTGCCCTTCTCGACCGCACGCATGATGGCCTTGTAAATCTCCACCAGCGGGATGATGGCTGCCGCAAGCAGCATGGCAATGCCGTACTCGAACGCGTTGATCTCGGCGAAGTCGAATGCCTGGGCGAGCGGGGTCTCGATGACCACAAAGGTGAGGACGAGCGAGCCCGCGAACGCGAACCACAGCCACTTGTTCTGGGTGGGCAGCTTGAAGATGGACTGACGACGGCTGCGCATGTTGAACGAGTGGAACATCTCGACCATCGAGAGCGTGAGGAAGGCCATGGTCATGCCGTCGAGGCCCTTGTCGGCACCAGACAGCACGGACGCCAGGGGCACGCCCTCGATGTTCAGGCCAATGAAGTACGAGATGAGCGTCAGCGTACCAATGAAGATGCCCTGGATCAGGCAGTCGAGACCCATGCCATTGGCAAAGATGCCGTCGTCGGCGTTGCGGGGCTCGCGCTTCATGATGCCCGGCTCGGCCTCCTCCATGGCCATGGCGAGCGCGGGGAAGCAGTCCGTGATGAGGTTGAGCCACAGGAGGTGCGTAGGCTCAAGGATTGTGAAGCCGATGAGCGACGCCACAAAGACCGCAATGACCTCGGCGAGGTTGGACGAGAGCAGGAAGGCGATGGACTTCCTGATGTTGTCGTAGATGCGACGGCCTTCTTCGCAGGCGTTGATGATGGTCGCGAAGTTGTCGTCGGCAAGGACCATGTCGGCCACGTTCTTGGTGACGTCGGTGCCGGTGATGCCCATGCCCACGCCAATGTCGGCGCGCTTGATGGACGGGGCGTCGTTCACGCCGTCGCCGGTCATGGCTACGACCTTGCCGAGCTTCTTCCAGGTGTCGACGATGCGGGTCTTGTGCTCGGGCTGGACGCGGGCGTACACACCGTACTTGGAGATGTTCTTCGCAAACTCCTCGTCGGACATGCGGTCAAGCTCGGCACCAGTAATGGCCTGCGAGCGGTCGACGATGATGCCCAGCTCCTTGGCGATGGCCACGGCGGTGTCGATGTGGTCGCCGGTGATCATGACAACACGCATGCCGGCGGAGTGCGCCTCGGCCACGGCCTGCTTGACCTCGGGGCGAACCGGGTCGATCATGCCGCACAGGCCCAGGAAGGTCATGTCGTGCTCAAGCGCCTCGGGCGAGAAGTCCGTGGGGGCCGTCTTGCCGTAGTTCACGCGGGCCGCGGCCATCACGCGCAGCGCGTCGTCGGCCATGGCCTTGTTGGCCTCCATGATGCGCTGGCGCCACTCGCCGGTCATGGGCACGTCGCCCTCGGCGGTGTGGACCATGGTGCAGCGGGCGAGAATGACATCGGGGCCGCCCTTGGTGTGCTGGATGTAGTTGCCGTCAGGCGCCTTGTTGACCACAGACATCATCTTGCGGCCGGAGTCGAAGGGCGCCTCGCCCACGCGGGGGTTGGCGGCGTCGAGGTCACCCGAGGTGAAGCCGAGTTTGGCGGCATCGGCCACGAGTGCGGCCTCGGTGGGCTCGCCCACCGCGGTCTCGTGTGCGGAGTCCCACTTGGCGTCGGAGCACAGCGCCATGCAGCGAACGAGGCGATCCTGGTCCTCGGTGAAGTGGCGCACGACGGTCATCTTGTTCTGCGTGAGGGTGCCCGTCTTGTCCGAGCAGATGACCTGCGTGCAGCCAAGGGTCTCGACGGCAGAGAGCTTGCGGATGATGGCGTTGTGCTGGCTCATCTTGGTGACACCGATGGAAAGCACGATGGTCACGACGGCGGCCAGACCCTCGGGGATGGCGGCAACGGCGAGCGACACAGCGACCATGAAGGTGTTGAGCACGAGTGTCATGTTGTCAAAGAAGCCCATGCCATGCTTGAGCCAGGTGACCACAAAGACCAGGGCGCAGATCACGATGCAGATGATGGAGAGAATCTTGGAGAGCTCGTCCAGCTTCTTCTGGAGCGGCGTCTCCTCGTCCTCGGCACGCGTGAGGGCGTCGGCGATCTTGCCCATCTCGGTGTCCATGCCCGTGGCAACAACCACGGCGCGGCCACGGCCGTAGACCACGGTGGAGCCCATGTAGCACATGTTCTTGCGGTCGCCGAGGGGGACGTCCTTGCCCTCGTCGAGCACGTCGAGGACCGCGGCGATCTTGTTGACCGGCACGGACTCGCCCGTAAGGGCGGCCTCCTCGATCTTCATGGACGCGCTCTCGATGATGCGGCAGTCTGCCGGGACGGAGTCGCCGGCCTCGAGAATCACGAGGTCGCCGGCGACGAGCTCGGAGGACGGCACGGTGATGACCTTGCCGCCGCGCACGACCTTGCTCTGTGCGGCAGACATCTCCTGGAGCGCGGCCAGGGCCTCCTCGGCCTTCGACTCCTGCACCACGCCGAGAACCGCGTTCACCACAACCACGAAGCAGATGATGATCACGTCGGCGAAGTCCGCCTCGCCCTGCGCCAGGCCGGTGAGGGCCGAGATGACCGCAGCCACAATGAGCATGATGATCATTGGGTCTGCCATCTGGGCGAAGAAGCGCTTCCAGAGCGGGTCCTTCTTGGCTTCCTTGAGCTTGTTGGGGCCGTTCTTCTCGAGGCGTGCAGCCGCCTCATCCACGGTCAAGCCGTAGGTGTCGTCTGACGCAACGTCCTTGATGACTTGCGCAGACTCCTGCAGGTACTCCTTCAATTCTTCCTCCTGGGGTCATGGGCGCCCAGCAGATTGATGCCCGATCATAATTCCCCAGGAGGGGCAAGGGCTCACCAAGGCTGCCATGCTGGACGTATGGTTGATACCGCATCATTCTACCCGATGAAACGCGCGTCAGTCTTTATTGGATGAAGGTGCAATTTGGTGGTGAAGCCCCCTCTCGTATCGCATTCGTAAGGACTTATCGGGGCATGCCCCACGGCACTTGCCCCATGCGGTAAACTCTCGCTAAGTCAGCACGTAACCGCGTGCGAGATTGATTCCACAGGGTCTCGAGGAAAGGGCAACGATGAAGATTCTGTTCTATGGTACCGCCAGCTATGACAAGGATTCTTTCACCAAGGAGCTCAAGGACTACCCGGACGTCAAGATCGACTTCACCGAGACCAACCTCACCCCCATGACCGCACCCCTTGCCCGCGGGTATGATGCGGTCTGCGCCTTCGTGAACGCTGACTGCGGCGCCATGACCCTCGAGATCCTCTCCGGTTTTGGCGTGAAGCTCGTCCTCATGCGCTGCGCCGGCTTTGATGCCGTGAACGTCGAGGTCGCCAAGGACCTCGGCATGAAGGTCACCCGCGTCCCTGCCTACTCGCCTGAGGCCATCGCCGAGCACGCCATGGGCCTTGCCCTCTGCGCCAACCGCCGCATCCACAAGGGCTACATCCGCGTCCGCGAGAACAACTTCGACCTCACCGGCCTTGTCGGCGTGACCCTGCACGGCAAGACCGCCGGCATCATCGGCACCGGCCGCATCGGCGCCGCCCTCTGCCGCATCTGCAAGGGCTTTGGTATGTACGTCATCGGTGCCGACCTCTACCCCAACCAGAAGCTCATCGACGAGGAGCACGTTGTTGACGAGTACGTCGAGATCAAGGACGGCAAGGTCGACTACGACTCGCTCTACAGCCGCGCCGACCTCATCTCGCTGCACGCCTTCCTCAACGAGGAGAGCTACCACATGATCAACGACGACTCCATCTCCAAGATGAAGGATGGCGTCATCTTTGTGAACACCGCCCGTGGCGCCCTGGTCGACTCCAACGCGCTCATCCGCGGCATCCGCGCCGGCAAGATTGGCGCCGCAGGCCTCGACGTCTACGAGGAGGAGAACGCCAACGTCTACCAGGACCGCGAGGACGAGATTCTCGGCAGCTCCATCACCGCGCGCTTCTGCTCCTTCCCCAACGTGGTCATGACCTCTCACCAGGCGTTCTTCACCAAGGAGGCCCTTGGCGAGATTGCCCGCGTGACGCTCGACAACGCGCAGGCGTTTGCTCACGGCACGGACTTCGTGCCCAGGAGCGTTGTCTGCTAGCCATAAAGACATCGCACCAAAGAGGACAGGCAAAAGGAGAAATATGGCATTTAGCAAGAAGACCAAGATCGTGTGCACCATGGGCCCCGCCACCGAGAGCGACGACGTCCTGCGCGCGCTCATCGAGAACGGCATGAACGTCGCCCGCTTCAACTTCTCTCATGGCAGCCATGACTACCACCGTCAGATGATCGAGCGCGTCCGCCGCATCTCGGACGAGCTCAGCATCCCCGTGGCAATCATGCTCGACACCAAGGGCCCCGAGGTTCGCACCGGTCTTCTCGAGGATGGCAAGAAGGTCACCGTCAACACTGGCGACGCCATCGTGGTTACCGCCCAGCCCACCAGCGAGGACTTCCACGGCAACGCCGGCCACATCTCCCTCGACTACCTCAACCTCCCCAACGAGGTCGAGAAGGGTTCCATCATCCTCATCGACGATGGCCTTGTCGGCCTTGAGGTCGACCACGTGGAGGGCAACGACATCCACTGCGTCGTTACTAACGGTGGTGAGATTGGCGAGAAGAAGGGCGTCAACGTTCCTAACGTGAACATTGGCCTTCCCTCCGTCACCGACCAGGACCGAGCGGACATCATGTTTGGCTGCGAGCTGGGCATCGACGCCATCGCTGCGTCCTTCATCCGCGACGGTGCCGCCGTCAAGCAGATTCGTGACATCTGCGTCGAGATGGGCGCACCGCACGTCCAGATCTTCCCCAAGATCGAGAGCGCCCTTGGCGTCAAGAACTTCGACGAGATTCTTGAGGCCTCCGACGGCATCATGGTTGCCCGTGGCGACCTGGGCGTCGAGGTGCCTGCGGCTGAGGTGCCCCACATCCAGAAGACCATCATCCGCAAGTGCAACAACGCATACAAGCCGGTCATCACCGCAACGCAGATGCTCGACTCGATGATTCGCAACCCGCGCCCCACGCGCGCCGAGGTCGCCGACGTTGCCAACGCCATCTATGACGGCACCGACTGCGTCATGCTCTCCGGCGAGACCGCTGCCGGCAAGTACCCCGTGGCTGCCGTGCGCACCATGGCCGAGGTCGCCAAGGAGACCGAGCGCTACCTCGAGGAGCGCAAGGTCTACCACGACCGCGGCGGCGTGCGCAACGTGAACGGCGCCACCGGCTTTGCAGCCGTCGAGATGGCCGACCGCGTTGACGCCAAGTGCATCCTGTGCCCCACGCACTCCGGCCGCACCGCGCGCATCGTCTCCAACTTCCGTCCGCGCATCCCGCTCTACGCCATGAGCCCGAGCGATGAGGCCATCCGCCGCACCTGCTTCTACTGGGGCGTCTACGCATTCAAGACCACGGAGCAGGGCTCGCTTTCCAACACGCTCTACAACGCCCTCAACGTTGCCAAGGCGAACAAGGTCGTTGACCCCGGTGACATTGTGGTCATCACCGCCGGCGACCCGCAGACCTCCCCGCGCCAGGGCGACTACACCACCAGCACCAACATGGCAATGGTGGCGCAGATCCAGTAGGGTTTACGCTAGGTTTTGTCGCAGGCCGCCTCGGGCTTCTCGCCCGGGGCGGCTTTTCTTGGCGAGAAGGACACCTGTCATTGCGATGGCGCAACGACTCCGCCGGAAGGCTCTCTTTGATACGATTTGCACCAAATCAAGCCCTCCGGCGACTTTTTGTCTCCGGAGAGCCCGTTATGGCGAGAATTGCAACTATACCCGCCTTCCGGCGACATTATCGCAACAGCCGCCTACGGCAGCCGCTAGCGCTCGCAGAGCCACCAGTACGCCGAGAAGGGCGCCAACTCTGAGCCGCCGCCAAAGTCGTGCGGCTCGCCGGTGATGAGGTCCACGGCGCGTCCGCACCCGGCGTCGAAGTGCGCCACGGCAGGATCGGCCGACGCGTTAATCGCCACTATGACCCGCTCGCCACCATGGCAGCGCTGGAAGACAAGCTGCTGCGGCTGGCACTGCAGCTCGTGGTAGTCACCCCACACAATGGCGTCGCTCTTCTCGCGCGCGTGCGCCAGCGCGGCCACCCAGTCCGTGAGGTCGTTCCACTCCGGCGCGTCGAGCGCGGGGCGCAGCTCGTAGTCGCCGTAGTGCTGCTCGCCCTCGATGCCCCACTCACTGCCGTAGTAGACGCAGGGCACGCCGCACATGGCAAACAGCAGCCCGTAGAGCGACTTGAGCTGGCGCTTGTCGTCCAACTTGGTCGCAATGCGTGGCACGTCGTGGTTGTCGAGAAAGTCCAGCAGGTGCTTGCCCGTGTAGAGGTCCCAGGGCTGGGAGCCGCTCTGACGCTCAAGAGCGTAGGCCACCTCGTGCATGTTTGCGCTGTTGAAGCTCGACCAGAGGCCCTTGTAGGCCTCGTAGTTGGTCACCGAGTCACACAGGCCGTCGCCCATCCACTGGTTGTAGTCGCCAAACATGGTCTCGCCAACAAGCACGAACTTCTCGCCACGCTCCTGCGAGATGCCGTCGGCAATTTGGCGCAGGTAGCCCAGGTAGCCGCGGTCAAGGCAGTAGGCCACGTCCAAGCGCAGGCCGTCAATGTCAAAGTCGCGCACCCAGCCGCGGATGACGTCGGCCAGGTAGTCGTTGAGCTCGAAGTTGCCGTGGTTGAGCTTCACGAGCGTGGAGACACCCGCCCAGGTCTCGTAGCCAAAGCCATCGTTGAACTCGCTGTTGCCGTTCCAGTCGATGTTGAACCAGCCGGCATAACGGCTCTGCTGGCCCTTCTCGCGCACATCGCGGAAGGCAAAGAAATCGCGACCAACGTGGTTAAAGACGCCATCGAGAAGCACGCGGATGCCCGCCTTGTGGCACGCGTCCACAACAAAGCGCAGGTCGTCGTTGGTGCCGAGGCGGCAGTCGACGGTCGTGTAGTCCGTAGTGTCATAGCCGTGCGTGAGGCTCTGGAAGACGGGGTTGAGCATGAGGCAGGTGGCCCCAAGGCGCTTCATGTGGTCGACCCAACCGTCATCGACGAGCTTGCGCAGGCGGGGGACCGTGACACCGTCGTTCTCGTGCGGTGCGCCGCACAGCCCCAGCGGATAGACCTGATAGACAAAGGATGGCTCGTACCAGCTCATCGTTGCTCCTCTCGTCGTGGGCGAGACGCCCGTGCGGACGGCGTCCAGGGGGCGCCGTGCCAGCCACTCAACCATACGCGATAAACGTTGTGCAAACGTGAACGGATTTGTACGGGGTGTGCGAGAAGTGCGTAGCCGCCACAGCTGCTTGACCTTAGGGGGTTTCTCGTCCCTTTCCTTCTGCAAACCTGCGACTTAATAGCAGTCTCGTGTGGAAGCTCCCGAGAATAACCTCAGGTAGATGGCTTGCAGCTCTCGCCGGCACTGCAATTAAGCCGCAGGTTTCTCTGTTAGTCGAAGTTGGACCAAGGGCTGGTTGCGAATCCCTTGTTGCGGCATCCAGCCAAGGTCGGCATCCAGCCGAGAACTGTATCCAGTCAACGTCGGCATCCAGCCGAAATCTGGATTGAGCCGAGATTATTGCGCGTTTTTCCGGATATTCTTCACGCTCAACTGGCCAAATGTGATTCTGGCGAGAAATAACGTTCAATAACTGAGGAGCCTTGGAGAGAGCCTTGAGGGAACCTCGGAGAAACCCGAAGAGAAGACCGCGGAAAAGGCCTCGGAGAATCCTGAGGAACGCCTTGGCTAACCGGCCACCGATGCAGATGAGACAAAGGGACTGTCCCTTTGTCTCATGCGAATGGCCGCGGTCTAAGGCCGCGGCCACCGGGAAGGGGTCCCTCGAAGACCGAGGGACGGGAGAGACGGCCGGGTGTTCGGGGGGACCCAGCCGTTCCTTTCCCATGGTGGCCTCCACGGGTTGCGGAACGGTAAACCACGAGTAACAACGGGTGCAAGATTGGCAACGTAACACGTAACGCCGCAGGCAGAGGGGCAAGTAGAAGCCCCGCGTTACAAGGCCTGTCCGAGAAGCCCGGCCACAATCGTCTCGTTGGCCTCCTCAGACGCTGCTGAGAAGAACTCCGGCGTGAGCAGGTCGTAGGTGGGGATGCTTCGAATGAGGCCTTCGTGGTTCTCGTCCACAATGCGCCCCGCCACGGCAACGGCCTCGCGCACGTCCGCCTCGATCACAGGGTACTGCGGGTACGCAGCACAGGCGGCAATGAGCTCGGGCGTCACTCGCGGACGCAGCGAGATATCAAAGGTTCTACCAAAGAGCGCAAAGTCGCGCTGCTTGCGCTTGCGGGTGACGTCACCAGCCTTCACGCCAATAGAGGCGATGTACGCCCGCGTGCGCGTGTTGTACACAGAGTCGCACACAAGGTGCGCCCACGCGCCCAGCGCCAGGTCATGCAGGGAGCCCGCGTCCTCCGCGTCGCAACCCACAACAAAGCGATCCCAGAACGCCTGGTAATTTGGCGAAGGAATGGCACCGCCATCGGCAAAGTGCGTCTCGCGGTAGTCGCGCAGGCGCGCGACGGGCACCGGCACCATGTAGCCCACATAGATGTCGGGCAGAAAGTTGCCAAACAGGAAGGCGTTCACGTCGCGCACACCCAGCCGAGCGGCCCCCTCCTCGCGAAGGAGCCGCTCGACGTGGGCGGTATGTATGTTCCAGCTGGGCACGTGCGTGCGTCCTTGCGGCGAGCGGACAGCCCGCTAGCCGCGGACCTCTCCGCCGGTGGCGCGGCAGACCTTGTCCACGAGCTTCTTGTGGGCGCGGTCCACCTCCTCGGAGGTCAGCGTGTGGTCGGCAGAGCGATAGGTGAGCGAGAAGGCCATCGACTTCTTGCCCAGGCCAACGCGCACGGGATCACGGTAGACGTCAAAGAGGCGCACGTCCGAGAGGAGCTTGCCGCCGGCACTCTTGATGCGCTGCTCGAGCTGCTCGCAGGTAACGGACTCGTCGACAACGATGGCCAGGTCAACGTCCACGCCAGGGAGCGTGGGCACGTCGACGTAGGGAAGCTCGCGGTGAGCCAGGCGCAGGAGCGACTCAACCGAGAGCTCGAAGGCAACCACGGGAGCGTCGACGCCAAATGCCTTGAGCGCCTTGGGGTGGATGTTGCCAACCCAGCCCATGAGCTCGCCCTTGTTGCCGTAGACCTCTGCCGCGCGACCGGGCTGCAGCCAGCCGTAAGTCTGGGGATCTGCTACCTTGAAGCGCACCTTGGTCACGCGAAGCGCCGAGAGGAGCTGCTCCACCACACCCTTGGCATCAAAGAAGTCGTAGTCCTCAAACTTCTGGCACCACTCGTCGTCGCGGTGACCGGAGAGCACGCCGCACACAAAGCTGGGCTCGTCGGGCTGGCTCTTGTTCTCGTGGCCAAAGAAGACGCGGCCAATCTCGTAGAGCGCCACCGCATCCACGCCGTGGTCGAGGTTGTATGCCACCGAGCGGAGCAGCCCAGGCAGGATCGAGCGGCGCATCTCGGCCTGGTCGGCCACGAGCGGGTTGATGATCTTGACGGGGATGCCGCGGCCCTCCTCGCTCATGCCCAGCTTGGAGAGATCGTTAGCGTCGGCAAAGCAGTACGTGGTGGTCTCGGAGAGGCCGCAGGCGCGCAGCGTACGACCAATTTTGCGAATGCGCTGCTGGTCAACGGTCAGGCCACCGGCATGGTTGCGCGCAGCGGGAAGCGTGGGCGTGATGTCGCCCTCGCCCCACAGGCGCACGACCTCCTCGATGAGGTCGACCTCGCGGGTGAGGTCGGGTCGGTTGGTGGGCGCGGTCACCGTATAGGCGCCGTTCTCGGCGGGCTCGACCTTGCAGCCAAGGCGCTTGAGGCGCGCGACCATGAAGTCGTCCGGGATGTCCGCGCCGGCGAGCGCGCGAACGCGAGCAGGACGCATGGTAATCACGGGCGCGGGCACGGGACCGGGGTAGACGTCCACGATGCCCGGGCAGACCTCGGCCGAGCAGCACTCCTCAAAGAGCGCCGCGGCGATGTTGGAGACGTCCGCGCAACCGGCGCCGTCGACCTGGCGCTCGTAGCGAATGGAAGCCTCGCTCATGAGGTCAAGGTTGCGGCTCGTGCGAGAGATGTGGCCGGCCGAGAAGGTCGCGCTCTCGAGCAGGACGTCGGTCGTGGTCTCGTCAATCTCGGAGTTGAGGCCGCCCATGACGCCGGCAAGCGCGATGGGGGTCTCGCCGCCGTCGGTGATGACGCACATGTCGGGCGTGAGCGAGCGCTCCTTCTCGTCGAGCGTGGTGAGAAGCTCGCCGTCGCGCGCAGCCCGCACCACCACGTGGCGCTTGCCATCCTCGCGCTTCTGGAGCTTGCCCAGGTCGAAGGCGTGGAGCGGCTGGCCGGTGAGGTACATCACGTAGTTGGTGACGTCCACCACGTTGTTGATGGGCCTGGAGCCGGCGGCAATCACGCGACGCGCGAGCCACTCGGGGCTGGGGCCAATCTTCACGTTGCGCACCACGCGGGCCGTGTAGCGCGGGCAGAGCTCCGCGTCGTCGATCTGCACGTCCACCAGGTCGTGGGCATCCGGCCCCTTCTCCTCCTTGATCGAGGGAAGCGTGATGTGGGTGCCCTCGTCGAGAACGGCCGAGGTTTCCACCGCCATGCCCACCATGGAGAGGCAGTCGGGACGGTTGGGGGTGATCTCGCAGTCAATCACGGTGTCGGAGCTGCCCAGGTAGTCCGTGTAGAGCATGCCCACGGGAGCGTCGGGCGGCAGGATGATGATGCCGTCGTGGTCGTTGCCCAGGCCAAGCTCGCGCTCGGAGCAGTTCATGCCATAGGACTCGACGCCGCGGAGCTTTGACTTCTTGATCTTCACGTCGCCGGGGAGCACGGCGCCGATCATGGCGGTCACAATGTGATCGCCCTCGTTGAAGTTCTGGGCGCCGCACACAATCTGCAGCGGCACGGGGTTGCCGTTCTCGTCGACGTTCTTGTCGCCAACGGAGACCTGGCAGAGCCACATGTGGTCGGAGTCTGGGTGCGGCTTCTTGCTCACCACCTGGGCGGTGTAGACGTGGTCGAGGTCGGCGCCAACGCGCTCGACGCCCTCGACCTCGGTGCCGGTGCGGATGTACTCGTTGACCAGGTCCTTGGGGTCTTCGGGCACGTCCACCATGTCCTTGAGCCACTCATACGAAACGCGCATGGTATCTGCAATCCCTTCTGGGCGGCTTGGTGCGGCCGCCCTGGTTCTTCTCGTCCTGCCGCGGGCTTCTCGCCCGGGCGCCTCCTTCTGCCCTGGCCAGGCCTAGAACTGGTTCAGGAAGCGCATGTCGCCGGTCATGAGCATGCGCAGGTCAGGCAGGTCGTAGCGAAGCGCGGCCACGCGCTCAACGCCAATGCCAAAGGCGAAGCCGGTGTACTTCTCAGGGTCGATGCCGCAGTAGCGGAAGACGTTGGGGTCGACCATGCCGCAGCCCAGAATCTCGAGCCAGCCGGTGTTCTTGCAGAAGCGGCAGCCCTTGCCGTGGCACACGCCGCAGGAGACGTCGACCTCGCAGCTGGGCTCGGTGAACGGGAAGAAGTGCGGGCGGTAGCGGGTGGCGCGGTCCTTGCCAAAGATCTCGCGGGTGAAGTAGTCGAGCGTGCCCTTGAGGTCGCCAAAGGTGATGCCCTCGTCAACGACAAGGCCCTCTACCTGCGTGAACTGCGGCAGATGATTGGCGTCGGCGGTGTCCGGGCGAAAGACGGTGCCGGGGCAGATCATGTAGATGGGAGGCTCGTGGGTCTCCATGGTGTGCACCTGGACGCCCGAGGTCTGGGTGCGCAGCAGGATGTCGGACTCGCCCTGGACGTGGGTCTCCTTGCCCTCGGGGGCGTTGTCTACCACGTAGAAGGTGTCGCGCGCGGAGCGGCTGGGGTGGTCCTCCGGGGCGTTGAGCGCGGTGAAGTTGTAGTAGGTGGTCTCGACGTAGGGACCGTCCTCGACGGTGTAGCCCAAGCCGCAGAAGATGTCCTCGATCTCCTCGCGGATCTGGCTGATGAGGTGCTGCGTACCCGGGGAGAGTGTGCGGCCGGGAAGCGTGACGTCCACCGCGTCGGCGGCCATGCGGCGCTCCATTAGCTCGTTTGCCAGCTCCTCGCGACGGGCGGCGAGGCCAGCCTCTACCTTGGCGCGCACGGTGTTCGCCATCTGGCCCATGGCGCGGCGCTCCTCGGGAGGGACCTGGCCCATCATGTGCATGAGGGCCGTGAGCCTGCCCTTGCGGCCGAGCATGGAGACGCGCAGCGCCTCCAGGGCCTCCATGGTCTCAGCACGCTTGAGCCCCTCCTCTACCTGCGCCTCAATGGACTTGAGGTCATCGGACATCGCCATAGTGCGTTCCTTTCCAAAGCCAACAAAAAACCGTCCCGGGCCATGCTGCCCAAGGACGGATGTCTCCGCGGTACCACCTTGATTGACGCGCCCGTTTTCTCTCGCGCGCGCCCACTCGTTGCGCCCCGTGCCGTGGGGCCTACGGCTTCCCTACTCGCAAGGCCACGTAGCCCGCTTTGAGGTTGCGGCTGGTGGAGTGAACTCTGGACGTCAGCCTTGGAGGGACCTCTCAGCCGGTGAGCCCCATCTCTTGTCCGCTGGCGACGCGACGACCAAACCTCTCCGTCATTGCCTAGGGGGCATGGTAGCACGATGGGGCGGCGACGAGGAGGGCGGAGCGAAACGGGCGTAAGCTCTGCACGATTCTGGGGTGACTGCGGGGCGGCGATGACGGCGACACTGGCGTTGGCGCTGGCGTTGGCGCCCGAAGGCCCTCTTCGTACGCGATTGCCACTACAACGCACGCTCGGGCGTCAAATTCTCGCCCAAAGGCGCTTTCCCGCAACAACTGCGTACGAAACCCCCGCCGGGGTGCCCTTCTCGTCCCGTGACTTTCCTCCATCTATCATGTGAGACGGACGCCGCGCACCCCATTTCCACCCCGAGCTGTAGCGCCCGCAAGCCACTCGAAAGGCGGAACACCTCATGATCGACATCCACGGACACATCCTGACGAAGGGCTATCTCGACCACCTGGAAGCGCATGGCGCAATCCGCGAGGACGGCTTTCCGCTTCCCGCTTGGAGCGAGAAGGACGCTCTCGCCTTTCTTGACGAGGCGGGCATTCGCTACCAGGTCCTCTCCCTTTCCTCGCCGCACCCCTACTTTGGCAATGCAGAGGAGTCAGCCGACTTTTGCCGCGCCTTCAACGACGAGACCGCCCGCGTGGTCGCACGCCATCCCAACCGCTTTGGCTTCTGCGCCGTCGTGCCTCTGCCAGACGTCGATGCCGCTATCACGGAGGCGGCGCGCGCAATCGAGAACCTCGGTGCCCTGGGCGTCAAGCTCGCCAGCAACAGCCGTGGGCTCTACCTCGGCGACGGGCGTCTCGACCCGCTCTTCGACCGTCTCGAGCGCACCGCTGAGACACGCAACCACAACGTTGTCTGCCTCATCCACCCGAGCCGTCCCGAGCCGATTGCAGAAGGGGTGTTCAGCGCAGGCCCCGCGCCGCTCTACGAGTTCCTTGCAGACACGACGCGCGCCGTGCTCAACATGATTGCCCACAACGTGCCCCGCCGGTTCCCGCACGTGCAGATCGTTGTCCCCCACTGCGGGAGCTTCTTGCCCAACGTCGTGCGCCGCATCGAGGGCGCCCAGCCCATCCTCGAAAGGGCACACATGATGAGCCACGTGGATGTGCCCGCCAACCTCGCGCGGCTCTGGTTTGACACAGCAGGAGACCCAGTCCCTGACTTGTTGCCATTTCTGCTCACCATCACAAACCCCAGCCACGTGCTATTTGGCAGCGACTTCCCGTTCACACCGCGCGCACGGGCCCTGGAAAACACCCGGCGGTTGCAGGAGTTCCTCGCCAGTGACGGGCGCCTTGTGGCGCATGCGGACGACATTCTCGACAACAATGCCCGAAAGCTGCTGGAGAAGGCGGCGGGCGCTTGCCTTTGATGCGAGCGGAGCCTGCCGCGCCGCGTGTCACCACGCAGGCTTAGGCACCAACGATATTTGAGACTCGCCGTGCCAACAACCCGCGCAAACGCGACGAGAGATTCACAAATGCCGATAAAGAACGCGAAAGGCGGGGGAAGGGCGGCGTAGCGACCTACCACACCAACTGCGCCAAGCCCACCACCAGGGGAATCGAGACCAGCGAGACCAGCACCGAGACCACGACGGTCTCTACCGCATAGACGTAGTCGGCATCGTGGAGCTGGGCGTACACCGCCACGTTAAGGCCAACCGGGCACGCCTGTGCAATCAGAATCGCAAGCTTCATGTCGAGCATCGAGGCGGGAAGCAGGCTCAGCAGCGCCAGCGTGACGAGAGGGGCAATAAACAGGCGCGAGAGGGCAACCTTGTAGAGGCCTGCCCGGCGAATCACGTCCGTCGGGTGAGACTGCGCCAGGTAGACCCCTATGGCAAACATGGCCAGCGGCGTATTAAGCGCCGAAATGTAATCCAGGCAGCTCGTAACCACGCCGGGGAGCTGCAGCTGGGTCGTAAACAGCACGAGGCCAATGAGCGTTGCCACCATGAACGGCGAGCGCACCAGTGAGCGCAGCGACACCCTCCCCCGCTCGCCCGAAAGCAGCGATACGCCATAGGTCCACTGCCCCAGGTTCATAAACGCAATGTAGGCGGTCATGTAGAACACGGGCTCCTGGCCCAGGATCGAAACGACCAGCGGAATCCCAAAGAAGCTCGGGTTCGAGAAGGTCGCGGCAAAGTTGCCAATGGCGTCATCGCGCAGAACGAGGCGCGCGACAAGTGCGGAGACGAGAAGGGCGGTAAACCCCATGAGCGCGGAGAGCCCAAGAGCAAGGACGCTTTCTGCCGTGCGCTCGACCATGAGCCCCTTCACAATGACGCAAGGCAGCGATAGGTAAACAAGGATGTTCCCAATGGTGCGGTTGCCCTCCATCGTGATCTTGCCGGCGCGAAACATCGCAAACCCCACGCCCACCAGCATAAACATGACGAGTATCTGCAGGGCGAGCGTGGCTGGCATGGACATGTCGAGATACCCCCGGTACCGTTGGAATTTCAAGGTTAGCGCCGTGTAACCATAGCACCTAGGGGACAAGCATGCGTCATTACGCTGTCGGAAGTTCCGGTTGGGGCACTGCAACATCAAGAAGGAAAAGATCGTCGCGCATGCTCGCAACAAGGGTACCGCCATAGCGCTGCGCCGTCCGCTCCATCGAACGCATGCCAAACCCGTGATTGGCATCGTCGCCCTTTGTTGACTTTGGGAGCCCATCGGAGAACTCAAGCGGTCCCACGAAATAGTTCTCAACATGGAGCGAGGCCATGCCCATCTCGCTCCTCAACACCAGCGCAATCCTGCGCTTCTCGGGATTGGATACCTTCCCCACCGCCTCGATTGCGTTCTCCAAGGCATTGCCAAAAAGCGAGTAGATGTCGGTCGGCTGCATGAATGCAATGGCCGAACCGTCGGCCATGCAGGAGAGTGTAATGCCATGCCTCTCGCACACCAGGGACTTCTCGCTCAAGATCACATCCAGAGCATCATTTCCCGTGCTCACCGTCGAGTCGTATACGCGCACCTCCTGGGCGATGTCATCAAAGATGAGAGGGTCTACCACAACCGTCCCCAGGCCGTCGGCCATGTGGCGAATCTGATGCCTAATGTCATGACACTTCACGTTGATGAATTCGATGGTCTCCTTCGAGAGACGGTACTGGCGCCTCTCGTCGTGCAAGAGCTGCTGGCTCTCGGCCATCTCGGTCTTGAGCCGCGTCTTGTAGAGCATCTGGTACTCCGCGAAGAGGACAAAGGCGCAGACAAGGGCATGTACAAGTCTTAGCGTGACAAACGTTGCAAACTCAATGCCGGCCACGTAGCTCGACTTAATGCAGACATCCAGACCGATAACGGCAAAAATCACCACGAGCACCATGAAGAGCATGCCGTGGTCCTCCTCGACGACAAGCCCATCTCTGTTCATGCGACGTACCATGACCAGGTAGATTGCCGCATAGGCAAGCGCGAATTCGACCAGGCTCGTCATCGCGTAGAGCGCGAGCCCAGGTGGAAATAGTCCTCCCACCTGGTTGACGAATCCAATGATGCCGGAAGCAAGGTTCTGCGTAGTGTATCCTGCGGTCGCGCAGAACAGTGCGGTCCATGTCGTGGCTTCGCAGCAGAAGCCCACGGTGGCGCAGCAGAACACGAGAGCCATGGCATACAGAACGATGAGCCCCGCGAGGTGCGCGGAAGAGGAGGACGCAATCCTGCTCATAAACGTTCCGATGACGACCGCAAGAGCAGCGCAGGCAATCGTGCCTCGCAGGGCAAAGGCCCTCCTGCGAGGCAGGCCGCTAGCAAACATCAGCGTCGCTACCACGAGCTCCACTGCCGTAAGTGAAGAGTTGACGACGGTCTCCATATTCATCAGATGGTCCTTCCCATGTACTGGGCTATCCGGTCGAGACAGTTGCGCTTGCACCGGCGACTAAAGAAGAGCGTCTCCCCTCCCGACAATGTCAGGCTGTCACCAGCCACACGCACCACATGCATCATGTTGACAAGCTGGCCCTGGGAGACGCGTATGAACGGCTTGTCCTCGAGGCTCTCCGCCAAGCGCCCGAGGCTGTCTCGAACGCGAATTGGGGCGGCGCCAGAGGAGAAGTGGTACACGAGGTCGTGACCGCTTGTCTCGACGTACTCGATGTCCGAGACGGGGAAGAGGTACAGCCCCGATTGCGTACGAATGGTGACGTTTTCCCCAACGTTGCGCGAGATGACACGCCTCACCTTGTCAAGGCACATTGCCATATCGTAGAAACGCACTGGCTTGACGATAAAACCAGCGGCATCGACCTCGTAGCCCTTAACGGCATACTGAGCGAGGCTCGTCACAAATACGATCTGCGTTGTGGCGTCGCAGCGCCGCATCTGGGCGGCAGCATCCATGCCATTCATCCCGGGCAGGTCGATGTCCATGAACACCACGTCCACGTCATAGGAAGCGTCGAGAAACGCCTCGGCAGACCCATAATGCACGCATGTTGTCTCTACGTTGCGATCGTGCCCGTAGCGAGCGAGCTGCTCTTCGAGCAGGCGCTCCTCACCCTCGTCATTCTCAACGCTTGCAGCCCTGATCATGTCCCCCAACCTCCCCGCACCGATTATCCCATGCGAGAACAGCGGGCAAACGGCAGGCCATACCCGAAACCGCCATCTCGGGAACCGAATCCGCCATGACCCCTTTCTGTTGGCATTACCCGGGCCTTACGATTCGCGCAACAAGCCCCGGGGGATGCAAGGGGGAGAAAAAATGCGAGAAGGGAAGGACATGGGTACCATCTCACGCAGGCAATTCGTGAAGGGTGCGGCAGGCATAACGTCAACCGTGTTTGCGACGACATGCGTAGGCGCACCAGTCGCGCAGTCCTATCGCGGAAGAATCAACACCGCACTGGGCATCGACACCACAAGCGTGACGTCAAGTGGGTCGGGCGGTGGCGGTGACACCACCTACTACAAGAGCGATTACGGAACCGACATCTACGATGCCACGGCTCTTCAGAAGCTCGAGGACGACTGCGCGGCCGCAGCAATCGAGGAGGTTGAGGGCGGCGTCGTACTGCTCAGGAATGAGAACGGGGCCCTACCTCTCAAGAAGGGCGCAAGCGTCACCCTCTTCGGACAGAACTCCTTCGAGAACCCAGACGCCGACACCACAAACATGGGCTTTGGCTATACGGGTCCCACGTATGGCCCGTTCTACAGTTACCACACGCCTGGCGACACCAGCACGGTGAAGTGGGTCACGTACCTCTCGGCCATGCAGGAGGCGTTCGATGTCAACCCCGCGGTCATCGAGGCATACCAGACAAGCGGGTGCGGCAGGGTCAAGGACGCCGAGAACCCCGATGTGGGAGAGGCACCGGTCTCGCTTCTCACCGATGACCTCCGCGCAAGCTGGGCCACGGAGTACAACGACGCCGCAATCTACATGATCACCCGCCAGGGTTCCGAGGACTGCGACCTGGTGCTCGAGGATTCCGAGGGCATCAGCCAGCTCGCCCTGCACCAAAACGAGAAGGACCTTCTCGCCATGCTTCAGGCCGAGAAGGCAGCAGGCACCATCAAGCGCATCATCGTCCTGGTGAACTCCAGCTGGGCGGTCGAGCTTGGCGAATTGGCCAACTACGACGTCGACGCCATCCTCTGGGTGGGAACGCCTGGCGTTGTCGGCTTCACCGGCGTCGCCAACGTGCTCGACGGCGAGGCGAACCCCTCCGGCAAGCTCGTAGACACCTATGCTAAGAACTCGCTCTCGGCCCCCGCAATCACCTATGCGCAGGCCAAGAACACGCAGAAGTGGTCGAACCTCGACGAGGTCCTCGACACCTGCAACGATACGGACAGGTTTGTTCAGAGCTATCTGATTTATGCCGAGGGCATCTACGTTGGCTACAAGTACTACGAGACCCGCTACGAGGACGCGGTCCTTGGCCAGGGCAACGCCACGAGCACCGCTGGGTCTTCAACGGGGTCTGCCTGGAACTACTCGGACGAGATTGCCTACCCCTTTGGCTATGGCCTCTCGTACACAACCTTTGAGCAGACAATGGACAGCTGCTCGTTTGACTCGGCATCCGACACCTACACCCTCAAGGTCACCGTCACCAACACCGGAGACGTTGCAGGAAGGTCGGTAGTAGAGGCCTACGCGCAGACCCCCTACGGGGACTACGAGAAGAAGAACAAGGTCGAGAAGTCCGCAGTGGTGCTTGTTGGCTTCGCAAAGACCGGCGAGCTTGAGCCTGGTGCCTCCGAGACGGTGAGCATCGAGGTGGAGCAGTACCTGCTGGCAAGCTATGACTACACCACCGCAAAGGGCTACATCCTCTCCTCAGGCACCTACTACCTGGCAATTGGCGACGACGCCCACGACGCCCTTAACAACATCCTTGCCGCCAAGGGCGCTACGGGCATGGTTTCGGTAGACGGATCGAGCACGAGCGGCGACGCCTCGAAGGTCTACTCCTGGAACCTCTCCGATGTCGACACCAGCCGATACGCCGCCTCCCGCTACGTTAATGGGCAGCAGGTCACTAACTGCTTCGATGACGCCGACCTCAACAACCTTGGCACCGACACCATCACGTACCTCTCGCGCAACGACTGGGACGCCACCTTCCCGGCTGAACCCGTCGCCGTTCGCGCCACGCCTGACATGATGGAGGTACTCGACGGCAACTTCTACGAGACGCCTGATGACGCACCCAGCGTGTCTGACTTCGCGCAGGGCGAGGACTCCGGAATTACCTTCGTGGCAATGCGCGATGTCGACTATGACGATGATGAGACCTGGAACGCCTTCCTCAACCAGCTGACCGTCGAGGAGATGGCCTCGATTCTCCCCGACCAGAACGGCTCGGTTGCCATCGACTCCATCACGATGCCTGCCTCCTACCGCGGAGACGACATGGACCAGCTCCAGCAGGTGGTCTTCAAGCTCAACGGGGAGTCCGGATTCAACTGGCCGTGCGCCATCGTCGAGGCGTCGACATGGGACATTGACCACATCGCCAAGCGCTCCAACCTCACCGGCAACGAGAGCATCTTCATGGGCCTCACCGAAATCTGGTCTGGTGGCCCCAACATCCACAGGACGCCGTTCAACGGCCGCGCGTCCGCGTACTACTCCGAGGATGGAAACCTCGACTACCTGATTGGGGAGGTCGTCTCACGCGAGTGCCAGAAGTACGGCGTCATCCTAGGCTACAAGCACATGGTCCTCAACGACCAGGAGGCCAACCGCGAGAGCGCGGCAACCTTCGCAAACGAACAGACCATCCGCGAGGAGTACCTGCGCGCGTTTGAGGGTGCCTATGCAAAGGGCGGCTGCATGGGCTGCATGACCGCATTCAACCGCATCGGCGTCACCTACGCTGGCAGCTGCTCGGCAACCATGCAGGACGTAATGCGCGGCGAGTGGGGGTTCAAGGGCGTCATCTGCTCCGACGCATGCGTTGGGTCCGACTACAAGACGCACTACGCCACAAACCTGGCAAACGGCCTCGACTACTGGTGCTGGGACATGGCGGGCTTTGGCCCCGGCTCGGAGTCCTCTGATGCCAAGCTCAGCAATACAGTGATTGCCGAGGACATCGAGAACGGCGACGGCTACCTCCTCAAGGCGCTCCGCGATGCGACAAAGCACACGGTCTATGCCCAGGTTCGCACCAGCAACATCAACGGACTGGACGACAGCTCGAAGATTGTCCACACAAACGCGTGGTGGGAGAACGCCATCACAGGCACCCAGATCGTAAGCGGCGTGCTGACTGCGGGACTTCTCGGCGTGTACGTGTATGACACGGTGAAGGCCAACAAGGCACAAGACGGCAAGGACGAGAAGGGAGTTGAGGCCTAATGGCTCAGGTAAAGGGAATCAAGGTCCAGACGGCAGGCTCCTGGCTCAGTCTTGTCAGCGGAGCGCTCTCGCTCGTCACGGGAATCTACTACGCCGTCGCTGCCGGAGCGGCGAACAACTTCACCGCAACTGTCCTTGTGTGCTTCCTGCTTGGAGCGGTCTGCGCGCTTGCATACTCGCTGGTGCCCAGTGATTGGGTAGACATCCTCAACCTTGTCGCCGTGGTATTTATCGTTGTGGCAATTCTCGAGTTCATTGTCTCGAGCATCGCGACTCTGGCCGACGTGCTCTCTGGCATCACCATGTTTGGGTCGTCCGGCGGCATCGAATACATCGCAATCACGCTGGTCTTGGGCGCAATATCCCTGGTTGTGGAACTGGTCTCCTGCTTCATGAAGCGTACGAAGTAAGACCAGCCCAGACGACGCTGTATTAAAGCCTCCCTCTTCCCAAAGGACCCCTCCCGGCTTTCAGCAGGAGGGGTCCTTGTTGTTGATGACGCTAAAACACATACTGGTACGTGTCCCCCATTGGGACGAAGCAGACGGGCACCTCAGAGGTTCCAAGTGCCTCTGGAAGCCATTCCGCCATGAGTTCCATCCCCGGCTCTTCCAGATTGAAATGTCCAACCGTGATAGCACACTTTCCTTCGCCGAGCATCCCTGCGTCTCTAACGTATTCGCAGGTTGTGAAGTCGATAAACTCCATCGTCACGAGAGCATCGATGTTCTCCTTATCCATGTTGTTAATCTCATGGGTATCGGAGGCCGAATTTCCAATCACATGTTTCGGAATGTGAACCCTCCGTACGAGCGCAGTTGCATCGCCTGTAATACGAGTACCGTTGAGCCCAAGCTTTTTTACAAGCGTCCGAGCAAGCTCAATCCCTGTAGTCTCCGGAATCTCATAGTCACGACAGCGGGAGGTATCCCCCACGCGATATCCTTGCCAACCGAGCTTCTTTACAAAGCCGTAGAAAATACCGTCAACCATGGTGCCATCATCGATAGGAACACCCGAATGAATGTAGTCATGGCAACGCCAGACCGTGCCACCCCATACGTCAAGCAGCGCTTTCTTCTCGGCGTAAGCTTTGGTCCCACCAATCACGTCCCGGTGGTCACCATGGTTCCAGAACAGCGCCTCATGCGAGATAATCAGGTTTGCTCCGCAACCCATTGCAGCACGAATTATCTCGGCAGTCGGCCAGATGCAGGTCACGATTCCCGTACACTCTTTCTCCGTCGTGCCATAGGTAATCTTGTCTCGAGTGGTCGCCTCGTCAATCAGCTCACCCGTCCACGGGGAAATCCCCAGGCAATACCCCTTCACGGCAACAATGACCTCATCAATGCGCATGACAACCTCCATTGAACTATGAATTCGCCTACTCTGACGCTAAGCCGCCCGACAGCCATCCGTCCACAAACAGCCTCGCGAGCAGGAACGTGACGGAAATGAGAAGCGCCGCAGAGCTCCCGATTCTCTCGACAAAGCTGCTACAAATAACCACGCCAATGAAAAAAGAACCAATCAGAGCCAGATAATGGAGCGCACGCCGCAGCTCACTCGGATCATGCCCAAATGTTCCCTCATATAGTGCTTCTGAGAAAGAGCGGAGATTCCCTGTGCAATACGTGCTTGAATACCGCGAACCCTGCCCAAGCTCCCGAAAGTTCTCGAAAGACATTGCCGCGCAGGAAGCAATCAAGCAGTCAGACAGGAAATCTGGAATGTAATCCGAGAAGATGCCTATCACCGCGAACGTTATCGCTTCAAAATCGATAACCCAGCTCTGCATTTGGTCTTGTCTTCCATGAAAGCATCTGCTCGACACCAACCGCGAAAGAATGATGCCCATGACAAAAGAGACTATGGGGATGAAGTACCTGAGAAAGGAATAGGAATCCAGCAGAGAGGTCGCAAGTGCCAGACGCACGACATTCCCCGTCTGCCCCGTTGCGAACACCTGATCATGAGCCGTGAAGGCATAGCCGTCCATCATGCCACCCGCGCATACCACCACAAGCCCTAGCTCAAATTGCGCATGGGGCCTTAACGGGTTCACTCGTCACCCTCTGCTGCTTCAACAGCAACCCTGTTCATAAGCTGCATGGAGTTTCGGGCCTCGACCAGAACCTCTTCAATCGCATCGTATGTTAGCGGCTCTGGGGTAAGGACGAGCTCGAGCGCGCATGCCACATTGACTCCCGAAACAAGAAATACGTGCCCATTCATATAGGGCGCAAATGCCTGGTTGACGCTTCCCTGCATGATGTCAGTGAGAATGAGAACCTCATCGTTGACGCCATATCCATCGAACAAAACCTTAACCTGAACGTCCAGCGGGGTTTCATCAACATACGCACAGATAACGTCGAATTCGCTTATTCCACCAATGAACTCTATCGTGTCTGCAAGACCGGCAGCGAACTTATGGTGCGAAGCAAGTATTACGTGTCTCACAGCCACTCCTCAAACTCGTCAAGAACAGATTCGATACCACCGCGAGGAAGCTTGGTCACAAATGACTCGTATCCAAGCCCAAAATCCTCGCCAGGAACAAAGTATCCCTGAGCATCGTTTGCGTACCCAATGACAATGCATGGCCGGGGGAGGAACATAGATTTGATGCGCATCCCAAGGACACTGCAGAGCTCTCCAGGAAAGGTAACAAAGACTATTCCTCCGAAGTCGATGACCCTCATTACTATGGGAAACCGAACGTGGTCAATCTCAAGCTTCTCGCTTAGCCTGCGCGCTTCTGTCCGAGCCAGCTTCTTCTCCGTTGCCGTAGAAGAATCATTGGCAAGGGTCTGCTGAGCTTTCTCCAAGAGCTCCTCGTATCTTGCAAAGTACTGTCTGTTGTCATAGTCCACATCGTGAATGAACTCTCGGACCGTTGGCACGCCAAGCTCAACCGGCTCGAACGAGCCCTTCATAAACTCCCCCGAGATACCAACCGCGGTCCGCTGAAGTTCGTCGAATCCAGCGCCCCGACGGAACTGCCTGTTACCCAAATCTCCAGACGCACCCGTAAACGCATAGGGCGTGATTCCTACCCAGGGCGCTAGTAAGGCTCGGACCGCCCCTTGAAGATCAGACGTAATGAGCCGATTAAAGGGCCCAACGACTGTCGAGTGACAGTTGAAGTTCTGCATCGCACCAACAACGGAACCATCATCTGCTACAAATCTAACGATAAATGCCTGGTCGTCAAATGGCTTGTTCTTGTCATTCCGATTTGAGTACCATCCGTTGATTCTCGTTGAAAGAATTTCAGACTTGGCCTCGGTAAGCCTCCCCGGAAGCCGAGAGGCTGCCTGGACTACAAGGCCAGTCACGAGCTCCTCGTAACCAGGAGTGTCATGAGAAATTGAACTGTCATCACGAAGGCCGTTGGGGCATGAATGGCTATGAACTGCAGAAATGACGATCAGCTCGTCGCGAACGTCCAGCAATGACGAGAGAAGAGCCCTCATCTTCTTAGTTCTTGAAAGACTAATCTGACACACATCGACGCCAACGAAGAGAGCGCGCTCTCCGGCTTCTTCTAGAAGCAGGAGGATGGCATAAGGATCATCATGAATGCCTGTGCCCGGAAGCTGGCGAACGTCGTTGAGATAACCATCAAGATAGAAAACCCCACTCGGCGCAATGCTCACCTTTGTCGAAGAGACCCTCATTGCATACCCCCAGCGTTGGCGGGATGGAAACCCATCCCGCCAAGCCCGTTAACCTATAAAGCCAAAAGCGGCGCCAAGCCAGCAAAAGACGATGATTCCGAGAATGATCTTATTAGTGGAGACACCCTTCTTGATGAGCTGGTAGACGATCGCGGTAGCGCACACAGGAAGAAGCCCCAGAAGAATCTTGTCGAACAGTCCCTCTTGCAGGCCAAACGAGACATCGCCAATATTGATCGTCAGCTTGGTAGAGAGCTTAACGACGGAGGGAATCAGTGCGCCAACGACAGTGAGGCCAAGGACACTCATAGCCTCAGTAAGGGCGGCAACCTTATCAGCAAGGTTGGTAACGAGCTGGGTGCCAAAGTGATAGCCCCAATCCCAACTCTTAATCTTGACACCAAGGCTAAACACAAGGTTGACGGCTACGAACAGAAGCGCGCCTATAGGGTTTCCGCTCTGCGCCAGGTACGCAGAAATGGAACCGAAGATTGTCGGGATAAGGATCCAGATGATAGCGTCGCCGATTCCGGAGAGAGACCCCATGAGGCCAACCTTGAGGTCTTGGACAGCCCCCAAGGCAGCGGTGCCGTTCTTCTCCTCCATTGCCAACCCCGCGCCGAGAAGGATTCCCGCGACTGGAGGTGTCACGTTGAAGTACTTTGCCGAGTTTGTAAGGGAGTCCCTGTATGCGGCGTCATCATCGCGATAAATCTTTTTTAGAGCATCCGCCTCAGAAAACACCACAGAGGGCGCAAGCTGGGTCTCATAGTTAAAGCCATTCACCGACATGCACCAACGCCAAGCGCATTTCCTGATGTCTTTGTCAGTGAGCAAACGACCATTCTCCTCTGCCGGAGCCTTCATCGACTCCTGCTCAATCTGCTTACTCATCCTCGAGACCTCCTTCTGCGGTAGCAATCGACTCTTCAGCAATTCGGGAGGTCAGATTCTTATAGACCTCGTACGCTGCGGCTCCACCCAGAATCGCCACAGGAAGAATCGACAGGCCAAGGTATGCCGAGAGCACAAAGCCAATGGCAAGGAAGCTAAAGTACTGCTTCGCGGGCATGTAGGTAAGCAGTGCGCCCATGCCGATTACAGGCAGCAAGCCACCTGCAAGCGAAAGCCCCTTGGTGAACCATGCGGGCACCACCGAGAGAATGGCATTGACAACGTCTCCGCCAAACGCGAGCACGATAAGCATTGGAATGGCATCCGTCAGTCCAAACAGCACTGGCCCGACGAGCGTCACAGCCTTCATCTTCTCGTACTGCCCATCCTGCGCATACTCAAGCTGCTTGTGTGCCATGAATACGTTTGCAGTCTTTGCGAGGACGTCAAGCTGGACTCCCATGGTGCCAACGGCGATGCCAACAGCAAGGCCAACGCCCTCGTCCTGGCCAGTCATGATGCACACCGCGGTTCCAACCATTCCAGCCAGGGGATAGTCTGGAACCGAAGACCCGGCAAGAGCTGCGACACCCAGCGACATCAGCTGTACGGACGCGCCAACGACAAGGCCGGTCATTCCATCGCCCAGTATCAGGCCAACAAGCCAAGCGTAGAGGACGGCATTGTGGCCGCACACTTGCGTTCCAAGTCGATCAACCCTGTAGATAAAAGCCAGAAGCGTGATGACAACGATTTGCCACACGGCAATTTGCATATCCACTCAACTCCCCTCAGCGATTAACATACTTTGAAAGTGGTTCATCCTTGTCTGCAGGCACGTACTGAACGTTTATGCTGGTCCCGTTCGCAGCAATTGATGAGTAGACAGAAACGTCGGTATCAAGCACATAAGCGCGGCGGCTCACCTGAATAGCCGCCTGCCCCTCCTGGGGGGAGACGGTCCCGCCAATCGTGAGTCTTGGCACCTTCTGCCCGTCTTCTTCGAGCTGAAGGATAATGCGAGGGTCACGAACAATAACGAAGACCGTGTGGTCGTCGTACTTGCCCTCACGAAAGTGATCGCGTGCGGTCTGCTCACTAATGATGGAGAGCGCTACGCCTGCGGGTTTGGCCATACGCATGCCAGCCTTCTTTGTTGGATCACCAGCATACTCATCATCGATAACCATCACTCTCTGCGGTTTCACCCTTGGCACCCATTGGGTAGCCACGATACCGTGGAGCAAGCGATTGTCGATTCTTGCTGCAATAATGCTCAACTCATTCTCCCTTCCCCCGTAAACGTCTGTGAGAGCAAGCTCGCCGCTTGCTTGTGACATAGAAAATAGGGGTGGGAAAATGCGGAAAGCAGCACGCCAAAGGAGAAATGTCATTTACAGAGGGATTTCGACAATCGCCAATCTCATCACGTGCGCATATCACACTGTTCGACACTTCTCTTCGACACTTCTATTAGCATCACTCGTCTTCAAATGAGGCTTGATTACTGCGAGCAACTTCCCCGCCAGCGTCAGCGGTCTCTAGCATCTTGTGCACATACGCTATCTCCGAGACGGGAATTTCAACACGGTAGCGTTGGCACATCTCGGAAAACGCTGTGCGAAACCAGGCGATGAACTCGGGGTTCGAGCGTGCAAACTCATCCTCCCCCAAGAATGAGTCAACGAAGTTGTTTGTCACGAGCCTCTCGATCAATCCGCAGAGATGCACGTAGAGACCAAGTCTTCTCCTCGAATCAATCTTCTTTCCGCTGAGCTGCGCGAGCCGTTGAATCGCATTGTCAGCCTCAACGTAGAGCATCTCTGGGTTGAGGATAGTGATGGACTCAACAACATTTCTCAGCGTAAGGTTCTTCAAGAGTGCGGAGTGGAACGCGGAGATGTCTAACCGGTCCAAGTACTTTGCAAGCGCAGCATCAAGCTTATCCGAGTAACCCTGGCTCAGGAGATCTTCCAAGGCAACAAATGGGACGGAGGTTACGTTGGGGTTCATGGTGCCAACGATTGCTCGTACGTTTTGTCCCTCAATGGCCAGAGACTGGTTTCCATCCCTCACGAGCTCGTTGTAGTCGCAGGTCGCAAAAGATACGGGAAGGTTTTCTGGAAGGCTATCTTGAATGAGCCTTCTAATCTTTTCGGCAGCTCCTACTCCTGCCTCTGAGCAGAATAGAATCTTCTCCCCCGTCTTTGACAACCGTGCTACTCGATAGCTCGGGGATCCAGCTTCGAGTAACTTTGGAAGCTTGTCGCTCAGACATTCTTTGCTCGCAAGGATGCTCCCTACCTCCAAGGCGAGGCCAGTCGACACGTTGGTGATTACGTACACGTCGCTGCTAATAGAACGTGGAATCACATCTAGGACCTGCTCCAATGAGCCCATGTCAACGAGAATGACCATGGATTCGCAAAACGAGAAGCGCTCGAGCAGATGCGCAAGCGGAATTGCCACATCCGAGAACTGCTGCTCGTAGGTCATGTCTATTGCCTCGAACACACGCAGGTGGAGCATTCTGTTGGCCGCCTCCGCAATGCTCGTGGCAGTCGAGTACCCGTGGCACATCACAACCCCTAGGGCCTCTCTCCTTTTGGACCCCGAAGAGAGAACGTGACAAATCTCGAGAAGAAGCACTGCCCGAACAATGTCGTCAATCTCCGCGCCTAGCGCGAGTCTCACCTTAGAGTCGATCTGAGACACTGCAGAGGAAGCCACCAGATACCGACGAGAGAGCTCGGCACAGAGAGATTTAAAGATGACTCGATTGTGCAGACGCCATGATGTCAAGGGGGTTCCCGCCCATAGTTGAGACGCAACCAAGTGCGAAAGCAACCGAGCTGTCTTCCTCGTCAGGTCTAGGCCATAAGACTCGTTGACCTCATCGACAATCGGCCCGATAACCTGCTCCCAGGATGCAGAGCGCTCATCTGCGTTTTGATCGTCGAAGTCCAAGAAGTCCTCATAGGCCTTCAGAGTCGCAACTGCCGAAGAGAAGAACTCGTCAAACGAGAGCTTCTCCTCCTCAAACGAACAGAACGAGTCAACTATTTGTTGAAACAATCCGGTGACGCGCCGATGGGTATCAAAGGCATCCTCCGCGCCACCGGGAATAAGCTGGTCGTCGTCGACCCTTGTCTGCAGAGATGAGATAATGTCCGGAGGAAGGTTGTAGGTCTGAATGACGAGGCTGTCATCCTTCCTGTTGAGGTACGAATTTGCGCAGCAGTTGGTTATGCATGCGCGGAGACCGTCTACATTATCCTCAAACTCGCTCGCGACCAATGCCCTGAGCGCTCCACGGCTAATTGCCACATCAGACGCAGCTCGCTGGCCTTCTCTATTGAGAAAATCCATGACGAGAAGCGTACGCTCTTCCATCGTTCTCTCCGAAAGTCGTGGAAGCCTAATTACAATGGGGATAGACCGAGCGATTGCTTTCACGGCATCGCTCTCGATATCTCGACTCGTTCCAAGTATGAAGCGCGCAGTGCACCCCTGTTCCCGAGCACCAGTCTCGCATTCTCGAATCCTCTGGAGTATGGCATCTCGAGAGATGGGATCCAAGTGATCAAAGCGTCGAATGTAAACGACTCCCCCATGGGAGTTGCCAACGGAACCCGGTACCTTACTATCACCGAAGATCAGTCGTTCGAGAGACACTCCGGCATTGCTGTGCCGGGACGCATCAACCGAGATATACGAGGCATTTTTGCTGAGGATTCCTGCATTCTTTCCATACTCGAAGGTAAGTCTGGATAGGTATTCCTTCCCTGTCCCATGGTCTCCAACGAGGAGCACCGGAATTCCGTGGGGAGGGTACTGCATGGCGCTTTTGAGTTGCTCCACGCTTTGCCCAAGAGAAAGATCGCTACCAATTGCCTGCTCAAAATCTCGTGATGCCCTTCTCCCGGCTGACATGAACAGCTCGGACATTGAGGAATACTCATTTTTCGCAAGCTTTGTCTGCAGGTACCGTTCCAAATCCCTGCGATGCAGGAAGAGCACTGGCCGAGATCCAGCCTTAATTGCAAGTCCTTCTCTCACCAGCTCGTTTAGGTATTGGCTCGCCAAGTTTCGGCTCACATGGCAAGCGCCGGCAACAGCGGTGGTAGTGAAGGACTCTGTCTTTGGTGGGTCAATCTCTCGCGTTACCTTGTCTAGATACGAAAGGATTTCACCCTTGGTTTCAACTCCGGCCACGTGACCCCCAAAGCTTGAGCAACGTCAATCGTGCAGAACAGACATTCTCGGAACAGAGAGTAAACCTAACATCTACTGCAGTGGCAGACGGCCTTGTTTCCTCGCTGAGCGAGTGATTGTGCATCCTTTAGCTATCCCACGGCGGCATATGCGCTCGAGCGTCCAGACCCCACTTTCTTGAGCTTGCCCTCCTGTACGAGCCCCTCAAGCAGCCTTCCGGCACTGGACCTCGAGACACCCAGGACTTTCTCGACCTCTACGCGCGTGATGCTTCCATTGGACTCCACGATGTTCATAACCATGTGTATGGAATCCCCTGGATGCAGTACGCGCGGCCCAGGGACCTGTTCCATGGTTCTGGGAACTCCACCCATAGGGACGAGGGAACCTTCCTTCGCCCATGCTGGAACTCCGTGTTCGCGAACGTAGTTGAGATTTGGGAGCGTCAGCTTAAAGACGTGGGCAGAAACCTCAACAATGGGCTTGACCTTCTTTTCGGAGTACGCCGCAAAGATGCGGGGCAACCCCATCCCATACGCCTCGACCATTCCAAGGCGAAACATCACGTTGGCCAACCGTGGATTGCGACAGACGGATGTACCGTTTGTCACTTCATCCATCCGGACGCCCCGGGCAAGGCCCCCGGCTGTCATGAACTCAATACGGTCATCGAAGACGCTTGCCTTATTGATGGCAGAAGAGCCATAGTCCCTATGCATGACCATATTGAGGACCGCTTCACGAAGGGCATCATCCGGATAGCTCCGTGTCTCGATCCTATAGGGCACCGTAATGATGCCGCTGGTCTCGTTCCTGAACTCGAGGTAGTCAAATATCTGCTCTAACTGCGAAAGAACGCTACCTTCGAGGATCTTTCGATCCTTGATGATGCGCACGTCAGTGCCCTGAAAAGAGGCAAGTTGGAAGGAGAAAGAGCATTGGTCTGACAGCATGAGGCCAAGATTGGTGTACACACCCTCACTGTTCCTCAGGCTAAGCGTCCTCATCTGGCGCAATCCCAACTCGAGCTTTGCCGCCGAGAATGACTTGCGCAGGGCATCAAACGTAAGATCGTCCGCGCCACATGGAAGATCCTCGAACGAAGGGCAACTGTGATAGCCGTATCCTTCGAGTAGCTCATCGATTACTCTCAGCAGTTCGTCTTCCCTCATGGCGACTCCCCTCCTACCCATATACTACCCAACAGGGTAGATAATGGGTAGGAGAGGTTCGCCGAGCGGTTCTCCCAAATGCGTCGGAGGCGGACTGCTCGACGCGAGAATCTACTCGCTGTAGAACTCCCGCAGGTCGGCGGCCATGGCGTGGAGCGTAGGCTCGTCCGTGTAGGCCATGTGGCCGCAGCCATAGCGATGCCACGTGATTTGGCGCTTGAGCGCGTCAGGCAGGTAGAGCTGGGACATCGTGTGACGTACGTTCCACCAGGGGGTTGCCGTGTCATAGCGGCCGCCCAGAATGCAGAGCTTGGTCGTGGGGCTGCGCCTCAACGCTACGGCAATGTCATACGCAAGGTTGGGCGCCGCAACGGTGGTCTCGTCAAAGCCCGGCTCATCGTGGACCCAGTTCCAGCCAATGCCAATCTCCCCCCACACAGAGAGGCGATACTCGGCAGGTCCCTCATAGCCAAGGTCGCTGCGCAGGAAGTCGCGGAACGCCGCATACCAGCAGCTCTCGAGCGCATGGTTGGCCGGGTCCTCACAGGCAAAGTAGAACGAGGCACGTTGGCTGGAAAGCAGAGATGTCTCGGTAAAACGCTGGTCAAGGCGTCCGCACACAAGGCCGCGACTGGCGAGAAGGTCTTTCCTAAAGTCCTCAAGCTCAACTCGGTTGTTGCGGGCAAGCAGATAGTCCTTGGGAAGCCCGATAAAGGCCGACAGGTGCTCTGCCAGGGCATCCTTCTCGGCAGGGTCAATCTCATCGCCCCGGAAGATGCCGCAGGCGTACTCCCCTCCCGCAAACGCAGATGCCTTGTCGAACCACTCGTCCTCGTCGACGCCCTGGCCAACAAGGCCAAAGTACTGTGCCGTAGAGGCAAAGGTGGGAACCATGCCCACGTAGTAGAGGTCGTTGCCGGGCAGGTTCTGCGTCCAATCGTAGTAGGCAGAGAGCATCACGACACCCGCCAGGGGCACATACGCCTCGCCAAGATAGCGCATAAGGACGGCGCTGCGCATGGTTCCGTAGGACTCGCCAAAGATGTAGAGAGGAGAACCCCAGCGGTCGTTTTCATCAAGCCACTGGCAGATGGCACGGCAGAAAGTGCGTGCATCCTCCTCCAAGCCGTAGACGCGCTTGGTGTCGTAGCCCTCGGCCACAAAAGACCAGCCTGTGCCCAAAGCGTCCGGGAAGACGAGGTCGGACTCGCGAAGCAGCGTGCCGGGGTTATCCACAACCTCATACCCCGCACCCACAAAGTCCATCCCGTGGGTCACCACGCGACGCGGCCCCAGGCCGCCAAAGTTGATGGGCACCGAGGCAGAACCGGGACCACCGTTGTAGCAGAAGGTCACCGGGCGCTTGTGGGGGTCCACCTCGCTGCCATCAATGGCCGTGGCAACATAGGAGACGTTGAACATGCGCCCCTCGAGGACCTTCTCGCGGTCGACGATGTCCAGGTGGCCAGCCGTGGCCACGTAGTCGATCGTCTCGTCACCAACATGCCACGTGAGCTGCGCGCTCTTTGCCTCCGGGACCTCGTTCACCGTGGCCTCGCAACCGCACTCGCACTCACAACCGCACTCGCACTCTCCCATGCAAGACCTCCCTACTCGATACCAAGCATGTCGCAGAGGGTGAGCATGTAGATCTCGGCTGCATGCACCACGTCCTCCACGTCCACGTCCTCGTTGTAGCCATGGATGCCTGCGTTGTTGGCTGGGCCAAACTGGATGGTGGGGCATCCAAGAGCACGATAGTGCGCCGCGTCGCTTGATGCCCACTGGTAGGCGGGCAGGCACTCCTCGCCCCAGACGCTCTCGATGTTGTCCTTGAGGCTCGTCACCAGAAGGCAGGTGTCGTCGGTGTAGTTGCCCTCGGCAATCCACTCGTAGCCTGCCTCGACACCCGTGACGCCGCTCTCCTCGATGATGCGGTCGACGGCAGCAACCACGTTCTCGTGCTTGCAACCATAGGGCAGGCGCACATCCACCTTGCAGCTTGCCTGGTCTGGCACCTGGTTGATCTTGCCGCCGCCCTCGATGATGCCCACGTTGGCCGAGCAGTGGTCAATGACGTTGCCCACCAGGGGGTTGTCGATGGTGCGCTCGGCAATGGTGCGGGAGTTGGCAACCGCGCGAGCCTGGCTGGGAAGGTAGTGGCCGGGCACGGAGGTGAGCTCGTCAATGTGGAGAATGACGCGTGCCAGCTTGGTGATGGCGTTGTCGCCCTTGTAGTTGCCCGTCGAGCCGTGGCCAGGCGTGCCGTGCGCCGTGAGCGTGAGGTGCAGGATGCCCTTCTGGCCAATCTCAATGGTGTCGTGCCCGGTGGGCTCCCCCACCATCACGGCATCCGCGCCGTCCGCATAGCCGTTGTCGCAGAACCACTTGGTGCCAGTACCTGCGATCTCCTCGTCCGTGGCCACATGCAGGCGGATGTCACCCCTGAGGTTGGCACCAGACTCGTTGAGAAGCGCCATAGAGAAGAGCAGCACTGCGAGGCCGCACTTCATGTCGGAGGCACCGCGCCCGTGGATCTTCCCGTCAAACACCTCGGCCCCAAAGGGGTCAAAGTCCCAGCCGGAGAGGTTGCCCACAGGAACCACGTCCACGTGACCGTTAAGGACAACGCGGAAGCCCTCGTCAGAGCCAATGTGAGCGTAGATTACCGGGTAGTCCTCGCCCGCGTAGGCAACCAGGCGCTGCGACTCGATGCCGTGGCTCGCGAGGTAGCCCCTCACAAAGTCGACCGCCGGCTCCTGCGGGTCCAGCGGGCTCTGGTTCTTTATGCGAATGAGGTCCTGGCAGAGAGAGACAAGCTCATCCTTGCGGTCGAGGACCTTCTTGTGAAGCTCTTCCTTCGTAACCGTTGACATGGCAGACAAACACTCCCCCGAACTAACGAACGGATTGATTACGTGAGGCTCACGCGGCTACTCGGCCACGATGTCGTGGTACTTGAAGCACGCCACACGATGGCCGGCCTCGACCTCCTCGAGCGAAGGCCGCTCGTGACGGCAGCGCTCCATGCAGAAGGGGCACCTCCCGGCAAGCGGGCAGCCCACCTGCTCACCCACAGGGCTTGGGATCTCTCCCTGGAGCTTGATCTCTTCCTTCTTGTCGAAGGGGCTCTCGGGCGGAATGGCCGAGAGGAGCGCCTTGGTGTAGGGGTGCAGCGGGTGCGCATAGATCTTGTCGGCGGGGCACAGTTCCATAACGCGACCCAGGTACATGATGGCAACGCGGTCGGAGATGTGCTTGATGACCGAGAGGTCGTGGCTGATGAAGAGATACGTGAGGCCACGCTCCTGCTGCAGGTGACGGAAGAGATTGAGCACCTGTGCCTGGATGGAGACGTCAAGCGCCGAGACGGGCTCGTCGCAGACGATGACCTTGGGGTCGAGCACCAGGGCGCGGGCCACGTTGATGCGCTGGCGCTGCCCGCCAGAGAACTCGTGTGGATAGCGCTGGAGGTGTTGCACGTCCAGGCCTACCTCGCGCATTACCTCCAGCACGCGCTGCTCGCGCTTGGAGGCGTCCGACTCGGTGCGATAGATGAGCATGGGCTCCTCGATCGTCTTGGCCGCGGTGTAGCGCGGGTCAAGCGACGAGTAGGAGTCCTGGAAGATCATCTGGATGTCCTTGCGGACGGCCTTGAGCTCCTGTCCGGCGAGCTTGTTGATGTCCTGCCCGCCGTAGACAATCTGGCCCGATGTGGCCTGGTGAAGCTGCACCACGCAGCGGCCAAGCGTCGACTTGCCGCATCCGGACTCGCCAATGATTCCCAGCGTCTCGCCGGGATAGACATCCAAGCTCACGTCGGAGAGAGCGTGAAGCACCTGCGGCTTTGAGAAGAGCCTCCCACCGCGCAGGCGGAAGTCCTTCGAGAGGTGCTTGATGGAGAGGATGGGTTCCCCGCCAGAAACCTGGGGTCTCTCGGCAACGGCAGCTGTCTGCGTTTCACTCATGATCGTTCACCTCGCCTCTGACGAGCCTGTGCTCGCCGTCCTGTCGCAGGCACGCCACAAAGTGCCCATGCTCGACCTCCTTGAGCTCTGGCACGCGCTTATGGCACTCCTCCGTCGCATAGGGGCAACGGTTGCAGAAGTTGCAGCACGTGCCGGTAAGCCTAAGGTCGGGAGGTACGCCCGGGATGGTCTTGAGATCGGTCTTCGCGGTGTCCGAGAGCCGTGGCATGGAGTCGAGAAGGCCCCAGGTGTAGGGGTGAAGCGGGTTGGAGTAGAGCTCCTCCATGGAGGTGTACTCACAGGTACGCCCGGCATACATCACCATCACGTCATTGGCCATCTCCCACACAATACCCAGGTTGTGGGTAATGAGCAGGATTGCCGTTCCCAGCTCGTCCTGAAGGCCGCGCAGAAGCGAGAGGACCTGAGACTGAACGGTTACGTCGAGTGCTGTGGTGGGCTCATCTGCAATGATGAACTTGGGATGGCAGCTCACAGCCATGGCGATAATCACGCGCTGGCACATGCCGCCCGAGAGCTCGTAGGGATAGGCGTCCATACGGGCTGCAGGGTCTGGGATGCCAACAAGGCGCAGCATCTCCACGGCGCGGTCGTACGCCTCCTTCTTTCCCAGGTCGCTGTGGGTCCGAATGAGCTCAACCATCTGGGTGCCCACCTTAAACACGGGGTCAAGGCCGCTCATGGGGTCCTGGAAGATCATCGAGATGTCGCTGCCTCGAATCTTGAGCAGCTCACGCTCTGGCACGTGCACCATGTCGATGCCGTCAAACTCAATGGAGCCGTCCTCGATCTTTCCGGTCTTGGCAAGCAGGCGAATAACGGAGGACGCGGTCACGCTCTTGCCCGAGCCGGACTCACCCACAATGGCAAGGGTCTTACCACGATTAAGCGAGAAGCTCACGCCATCGACGGCCTTTGCAACGCCGGCTGCCGTGTGAAAGTACGTCTTGAGGTCGCGAACCTCGAGGATCCTCTCGCCAGTCGTTCCGGCGTCATCGAGAAGCCCGGTATTCTGCTCGGTCATGGTCATCACCTACCGCTTCTGCTTGGGGTCGAAGACGTCGCGGATGCCATCACCAAGCAGGTTAAAGCCAAGCACCGTGAGCAGGATAAAGATGCCCGAGATGGTGGCGATGTGCGGCGCGGTCTGCAGCGTGCTCTTTCCTTCGGAAAGAATCGCGCCCCAGGACGCGGTGGGAGGCTGCACGCCCAGCCCCAGGAAGGAAAGGGCAGCCTCCGAGATGATCGCGCTCGCGATGTTGAGCGTGAAGTACACGATGACCGGTGACATTGCGTTGGCAAAGATGTGCTTGAAGAGGATGCGCGCGGGAGAGGCACCGATGACCCTCTCGGCATTGCAATACTCCTCGTTCTTCACCACGTGAACCTGTCCGCGCACCACGCGCGCGAAGTTGGGGACATTTGCCACGCCAATGGCGATGATCACGTTCTGCGTCCCCTGCCCCAGGATGGTCATGAGGATGAGGGCAAGAAGGATGAAGGGGAATGCCATCATGCCATCCATGATGCGCATGATGATGGAGTCGACCGCACCGCCAAAGAAGCCGGCAACCAGGCCGAGAAGCACACCCACGATGGCACCAACAATGGTGCCGCCAATGGCGATGAAAATCGAGATTCTCGCTCCATAGATGATGCGCGAGAGAAGGTCGCGGCCATAGGAGTCGGTGCCAAAGAGGTGTCCCGCCTGCCCCGGTGCCGCAAACATGTTGGACATGTCCGTGACATTGGGGTCATAGGGCGAGATGAGCGGCGCAAAGATGGCGAGAAAGACCATGAAGGCCACGATGATAAGGCCCACAACGGCCATCTTGTTGCGCGTGAGCTTGTGCCAGGCGTTGTTGGCACGCCGCTCGCGCCTGAGCATCTCGAGGTTGGCGGCGTCACTCAGGGCCTCTGGGGCGCTCGAGGTTGTCTGCTCTGCCATTAGCGGGCACCTCCCTCATAGCTCACCTTGGGGTTAATGAGCATGTACACGATGTCGACGATCAGGTTCACAAAGACGAAGACCACTGCCGAGAAGAGAACCACGCCCTGGATGAGGGCGTAGTCACGGCCGTTGACCGCATTCACGATGAGGGTGCCCAAGCCCGGCCAGGAGAAGATCGTCTCGGTGAGGATTGCGCCCGCAAAGGCGCCGGCAAGCTGGATGCCCAGCACCGTCACAATGGGAGGAAGCGCGTTCTTGAACGCGTGCTTCCAGATGACCACGGACTCCTTGATGCCTCGGGAGCGAAGCGCCTTGATGTAGTCCGCGTTGATGGACTCGAGCATGCTAGAACGCGTGATGCGGGCAAAGGTGGCAGCCGGAATCGTTGCCAGGCAGAGGCATGGCAGGATCATGTGGCTTACCACGTCCCAGGCACCCTTGGCGATGTTGCCCATGCCCATAACGGGAAGCCACCCAAGGTTGACGCTGAAGGTAAGGACAAGCATCAGGCCAAGCCAGAAGATGGGCACGGAGACGCCGACAAGCGCGAGCACCATGAAGATGTAGTCAAAGGCGGTGTTCTGCTTTACCGCGGACTCGACACCAATGGGGATGCCAACGAGAATGGCCAGGACAAGGCCCGTGATGGTGATCATGAGCGTGGACGGGAGCCGGCTCAGGATGATTGGCATCACGGCGCCGTTATAGGAGTACGAATAACCAAAGTCCCCCTGCAATACGCCGAGGACGTAGTTCACGTACTGCTGGAGCATGGGCTCGTTGAGGCCCATCTTCTCTCGCATGGTCTCGATGGCATCGGGCGATGCCTGGGGACCAAGCATGGTAACTGCGGGGTCGCCAGGAATCATGCGCGTGAGGACAAACGTGAACGTAACGACCACGAGCAGGACGGGGATGGTCTGAAGCGCCCGCCTGATGATTGTCTTGGCCATCCTGCTACCACCCCCTGGGTGTTCTCGTCCGAATGCGACGCAGGATGGCCCCATTCGGTGCCGAGGGGGCGCAGGTCTCGCCCGTGCCCCCTCGACTGGCTAGAAACGATGTTGCTGCTACGCGGTCTTCGAGACGTTGACCTCGTCGTTCACGATGACGATCTTGCCGTCGGCGCGCTGCTCGTAGCCCTGGACCTTGGTGGTGAGGCCGGTGTTCACGAACTCGGAGGCGTAGACCAGCATCGGGTCGTAGGAGACGATCGCCTTGAGCGCCTGCTTGTAGTAGTCGGCACGCTGGTCCTGGTCGGTGACGGCAAGGGCCTTGTCGAGAAGGTCGTCCACGTCCTGGTGGCTAAAGCCAGCGCCGTTGCCGAGCGCGCCCACCTCCGAGCTGCTGAAGAGCTTGTTGAGGAAGAAGAACGGGTCGGGATACCAGGTCCAGCTCATGCCGTACATGTCGGCAGTGCCAGAGGCGGCCGTTGCGCTGAACGTGCCCCAGTCGGATGGGTTGAGCGTGAGGTCGATGTTCAGGGTCTCCTTGAGCGTCTGCTGGAGGATGGTTCCCATCTTGATGCGGGCCTCGGTGTTGGAGATGTAGAGGTTGAGCGAGAGGCCGTCAGCGTACCCCGCCTCTGCCATCAGCGCCTTCGCGGCATCCGGGTCGTACGTGGGGACGTCGCTCTCGACGGAGGCATCGTAGCCCCAGCTGCCCTTGGGGAGCGGCAGCGAGGCGGTCTCGGCCTCGCCGTACGGATAGACGCCCTTCACCAGGTCATCGCGGTTGATCGCCATGAGGATGGCCTTGCGCACGCGCTGGTCGGCGGTGGGGCCGTTCACCTGGTTGAAGTAGACGTAGGCAATGTGCAGGGCCGGCGTCTGCTGCATGACCAGGTCGGAGTTGTTCTTGATGGTCTGGATTGACTCGCCGGTGAGCGAGGTGGCCATGTCGAGCTCGCCGGTGGTGAGGCCGTTTGCAGCCTGGGTCATGTCGGTGACGACCTTGATGGTCACGCCGTCGAGGTTAGGCGTGGGACCCCAATAGGTGTCGTTCTTGGAGAGGTCGGACTCCTGGTCCTTGAGGAACTGGTCGAGCTTGAAGGGACCGGAGCCAACGAGGTGGTCGCCGAAGGAGTCGCCCCAGCCCTCGACCTCCTCCTTGGGGACAATGACGTTGCCGGCGTCGGTGAGCGCGGTGAGGAACGAGGCGGCGGGGGCGTTGAGGACGCAGTTGACGGTCGTGTCGCTCACAACGTCAACGTGGTCGAGCATCGCAAGACGGTTCATCGAGGACTGCTTGGCGGAGCGCTCGAGGGAGTACTTGATGTCCTCCGCGGTGACGGCGCGACCGTCCTGATACTGACCCTTCTGGAACTTGGCGTCGCTGCGCAGGTTGAAGGTGTAGGTAAGGCCGTCATCGCTGATCGTCCAGTCGGTCGCGAGCACCGGGACGATCTGGGAGAGGTCCATGTTGTAGTCAACGAGCGTGTCGCATACGCAGTTGATGATCTGGGACTCGTAGGTGCCCGTGTAGAGAATGGGGTCAAGGTACTTGGGCGAGGAGGGCAGCGAGATCACGAGGGTGCCGCCAGCAGCTCCGCTGGTGCCCGCCGAGGCAGACGAGCTGTCGGTGCTTCCGCCGCATCCCGCAAGGCCGGCAGCCGCAACGCCTAGGCCCAGCATTCCCGCCGTGCGCAGGAAGCCGCGCCTCGAGAGACACGCCATGGACTCCTGCACGTTCAACCTGGTCTTGTTCTGAGCGCTCATCGCCAGCTCCTCCCTCACGCCGGGCCAATCCTCCCGGCAACCAACGCGGCACACGCGCGTTGACCCACCTCCTGCGGGTCGTTGGATGCAGCATGCCATGCTGGCGACAGGAGAGCAGAGACTGTGGTCGTGTAATTCACTCGCATGAATCAAGTTACATCGTGCTGTAACAATTGACGGCTCTTCTCGGGCTATGGTAGACGCTAAACAGGCCGGTTCTTTGTGCTGTTTGCAAATCGCTCGGCATGTGGATTGAAACGTATTTCGTTGAAAGGAATTCCAATGCTCCTTCGCCAGATGCTCGACATCTACGACCTCATCGACAAGCCATCCGCCTCGGGCAACGAGGTCGCGGACTTTCTCCGCGTCCACGGCGCAAGCGACGTTACCGTCGAGCGCGTCTCCGGCGAGCGCGGCGGCACCGACTGCATGAAGGTCCTGATCCCTGGTTCCAACGGCAAGTCTTCTGGCGGAGACGCACCCACGCTCGGCATCGTCGGCCGCCTCGGTGGGCTTGGCGCCCGTCCCGAGCTCATCGGTGCCGTGTCCGACGGCGACGGCGCCCTCGCGGCGCTCACCGCCGCCCTCAAGCTCGTTGAGATGCACGAGCAGGGCGACGTCCTTGCCGGCGACGTCATCGTTGCCACCCACGTGTGCCAGGACGCGCCCACGCTTCCCCACGAGCCCGTGCCCTTCATGGACTCCCCCATCGACATGGAGACCATGAACCGCATGGAGGTCGACCCACGCATGGATGCCGTGGTCTCCATCGACACCACCAAGGGCAACCGCATCATCAACGTGAACGGCATCGCCATCTCCCCCACCGTGATGCAGGGCTACATCCTCTCGGTCTCCAACGACCTCATGGACGTTATGACGCGCGTCACCGGGAAGATGCCGCAGGTATTTGCCCTCTCTCAGCAGGACATCACCCCGTACGGCAACGACCTCTACCACCTCAACAGCATCCTGCAGCCCGCCACGGCGACAGATGCGCCGGTTGTGGGCGTGGCAATTGCCACCGAGCAGATGGTTGCCGGCTGCGCCACCGGCGCCACGCACGGCACCGACGTCGAGGAGGCGGCACGCTTTGCCGTCGAGTTGGCCAAGGTCTACGGGCAGGGCGCCTGCTCCTTCTACGACCCCGCGCAGTTTGACCACCTGGTTGAGCTCTACGGCACCATGGAGCGCTTCCAGACGCCAGGCGAGGCGCGCTAGGGATGGCACGCACCCGGATTGCCGGCATCACCGTGGGACAGGCGCCCCGCACGGACATGACGGCAGACCTCGAGTCGCGCCTCGCGCCAACGCTCGAGCTTGTGCAGTACGGTGCGCTCGACGACCTCACGGCAAGCGAGGTCGAGCGCGACCTGGCGCCGAAACCCGGCGATGAGGTGCTGGTCTCGCGCATGCGCGATGGCTCGCAGGTCACCTTCTCAGGCACCAAGGTGCTGCCCCTGGTGCAGGAAAGAATCGACCAGGCGGAGCGTGAGGGTGCCCGGGCCATCATCGTGCTGTGCACGGGGTCCTTTCCCGAGCTGCGCCACGAGGTTCCTCTCGTCTATCCCCAGCCGCTCTTCCACGCCGCCGCCCGCGCCCTTGCGGGCGGCCGGCGCGTGGCGGTGATGGTGCCCGAGCCGTCCCAGGTGGAGCAGGCTAGGGTCTGGTGGGACGAGCACGGCGTCGAGGTGGACGTTGTCTCGGCAAGCCCCTACGCGGGCATCGACGGGGTGCGCGGGACGGCGGCCACGCTCCGCGGCTCGAACGACGCCTTCCTCTGCCTTGACTGCATGGGATTCACCACGCAGATGCGCGACGCCGCACGCGAAGCGTCTGGCCTCGACGTACTGCTGCCGCGCACCCTTGTTGCCTCGGTTGTCTCCGAGCTTCTCGGCTAGCGCTCTTCTTGTTCCGGACGGGGGTTCTCTCCCCCGTCCGGAGCGTCTGCCTTGTCGCCGTCGCTTTCGGCCTTGCTTTGCAAGTACGCGACCTCATCGAGAAGAATCTCCAGGTACAGGTAGATCATGAGCTGGGCGTCAGAGAGGTCTGAGCGTCCTCCAGTACCAATGTTGGGCAGAACGATGGCGCTCGAGGCGTGCGAGATGAACTGGCTTCGGGCGTTCACCGTAACAAAGAAGGCCTTCCCGCCGTTCTCGCGAATGGCATCCATGAGCAGGGCATAGGCGTCGTAGTCGCGCCCCTTCTGCGATATGACCACGCAGACGTCGCCCTTGCCCAGAATGCCCGCGACGTCGTCCATCACCGTTGTGTCATTAGTCACGCTGTTGAAGATCCCAACGTGCATGAGACCTGCGGAGAGCTGCAGGGCCCTCTCGTACATGCGGTCCACGCCCCACACGGCAACGCGCGGGGCAGCGCAGATCGAGGCGGCAACGTGGTTGAGCTGCGCCGCATCGATTGCCTCAGCGACCTTGCGCAGTTGGACGGCATTGATGTTCACGAAGCGCGAGAGAAGACCACCCTCGCGGGCGCCGTCCTCCTCCTGCGTGCCGTTGGAGAGGAGCTGGCGGTCCATCTCAAAGCGAAACTCGGAGAAGCCGCTGTAGCCCATTCGCTGGCACATGCGCACGATGGCGGCAGCGGAGAGGCCGGAGAGCTCCGAGACCTTCGAGACGGTGTTTCCCACCACGTCCATGGGATGACCTGCGATGTAGCGGGCGACGGCAAGCTCAGACTCGGTAAACTTCCCCTCCTGGGACTTCATGCGCTCTATCAGGTCCACCCGGTACTCCGCCCTCCATCAATCAAGCTCCACCATCCGCTTCGCGCCATGCAAGCGAGTTCGCGAGACATCGTGTATGGTGCCACAGAAGGGCTTCTCGTGCCATGGCCCGTTTGGCCAGCCCTACTCCCCCGCGCTGGCCTCGCGCCGCAGGATCTCGTCCGCAAGAATCGAGTCACCATGTTTTGCCAGGGCAATGAAGGCGCACATGGCCGCACCCATCACGGTGATGTAGAGGAAGAGCTGAGACTCGGCCACATCCATCACCAGCCCGGAGAGGATGGGCGTCACAACCTGCGCTGCCATGCTCACCGTGTAGTAGTAGCCAGAGTAGCGGCCAACGCTCCGGGAGCTGCAGCCCTCGAGGATCATGGGATACACGCACAGGTCGACGGCGCCGAGGGAGGCACCCATGAAGAGGAAGAGCACGTAGTAGAGGGGCGTGAACGACGGGAAGAGCCACATGATGGCCGGACAGACGGTCATCACCAAGCCGGCAACGAGGGCAACGCGCTTCCTGCCCACCTTGAGGGAGATGTTGGCCACCGGAACGTACGAGAGAAGCCCGCCCGCAATGGTGACAATGTTGATGATTGCGTAGGAGCCGCCGAGCATCGAGAAGAAGTCCGACGCGTAGCGCGAGATATTGGTGGTCATGGCGTTATAGGACATGTAGTAGAAGAAGACGGCGCCAAGGAGCAGGGCAATCGAGCGCACGAGCTCTGGGTCGGTCACGCGCTCCTTGCCTTCCTCGGCGTCGTCATCCGCATCGATCGAGTCTTCCTTGATGCCCATGGCAAGGCTCTCCTCATGCATCTTTGCCACAGACTTGGGCTCGTTGAGAAGCACGCGATAGACCACGGCCGCCACGGCGATCACGATGCCCTGCAGCAGGAACACCGGCACGTAGTCCGGGTTGGCCACCGAGGGGACAAGAACCGAGATGGCCACCAGCATGACGCCCGTGCCCGCGTATCCCACAATCTTGTCGACCGAGTCGCCCTTGGTACGCAGCGGACGCGGCGTGATATCCGCCACAATCGCCAGGGTCGCGGTGCGATAGGAGCAGATGGCAACCAGAGTCACCAGAATCATCGCGATGAGCAGAGGCAGGCTTCCCAGGTTGTTTGCCACGGCGATGAGCGGTACAGAGACCGCTGCAACGGCAGATCCGGCCAGGATGAAGGGGGTTCTTCTCCCCAGGCGCGAGCGACAGCGGTCCGAGAGGATGCCAAACCACGGGAGAAGGAACAGGCCAAACACGTTGTCGAGCGCCATCACAACGCCGGTGAGCCAGTTGGAGAGACCAAAGGTCTGGGTGAGAATCTTGGGGACCAGGCCGTCGAAGACCTGCCAGAACGAGATCATCCCCATAAAGGGAAGAGAGGCGATAGCACAGCGCTTCCAGTCGAAGGGGATCTTCTGCTTGGGCGTAGTGCCCTGCTTCTTCTCGACCATCTTGGCTCCTCTCGTCCTCGCCACGCACCGGGACTGCCAGCGCAGCGAGATATGGTTGCATCCTTTATGCATTCAGCTGATCGAGCCCCCGAACAAATGCCACGTAGAACTCTACGCCACGCTTGTAGTCATCAACTGGGATACGCTCGTTGGCACCGTGGATAAGACCGCGCGCCATCGGCGTGTAGACAAAGGCGGCAAAACGGTACACGTGGTCGCAGATCTTGGCGAACGAGCGCGAATCCGAGCAGCTCGTCTGCACGTAGGGGCACACGCCCGCCTCGGGATAGACGCCGGCAACGCAGCGACGGATGTAGTCAAACTGCGCGTCATCGTGGGGCGAGAAGGGCGAGGGCTCGTTTACCAGGCTGTTCTCGGCAACCTCTACGCTCACGGCATCTGCGGCGACGCCGGACGCCCGGCACTCCTCGGCCGCCTGTGCACGGGCTCGAGCGAGCGCTGCGTTCACGTCTTCGAAGGGTGCCACGCGGACGTTGAGGTTGGCCGTGGCAACGGGAGGAAGGACGTTTCTCGCCGGAGAGCCCTGCAGCTGCGTGAGCGCGTAGGTCGAGCGGACCATGGGGCCGGTCTCGGCACCGGCGGCAAGGACGCGCCCCACCAGCGGCCGGAAGAGCCATATGTTTGCAAAGATGATGCGATAGGCAAAGCTCCCGTGGGCCGCGAGCTCCTGAAGCATGGCCGTGACAGCATCTGCAACCTGCGGTTTTCCGGGATGGCCGCAGATGCGCTCCGTCGCGCGGGCAAGAAGCCGCGTGGCATCGTTCTTCGAGGGGGCTGACGCGTGCCCGCCCGTACCATGCGCCGTCACGGTGACGTCCACATGGCCCTTCTCAGAGACGCCCACCATAGCCATGGGCGAGGTCACGCCCAGGGGCACGCCAGTGGCAACCGCGCCGCCCTCATCGAGGACCATGCAGGGATGCACGTTGTGCTCGCGCAGCCACGCCACGGCATTGTCGGCCGTGGGGCCAGAGGTCTCCTCGCAGCAGGACGAGAAGAACCAGATGTCGCGCGGCGGGACGTAGCCCTCGGCCAGCAGGTGCTCGAACGCCTCCATGCAGCCGCAGAAGCAGAGCTTGTCGTCGAGCGTGCCGCGGGCCCAGATCTGCCCGTCATGGACCTCGGCCGCAAAGGGCGGGTAGGTCCACTCCTGGCCATCGGTAGGCACCACGTCGTGGTGGGCCATCATCACGACGGGCGCCAACGAGGAGTCACGCCCAGGCCAGCGCATGAGGATGCCGTACCCGTCGATGCGGGTGAGCTCGAACGCCTGGAACGTGCGCGGATAGAGGCGCTGGAGCGTGGGCACCCAGCGATCGAAGGGTTCGCGGTCAAGCTTGGCCGGGTCGTCTCGCGAGACGGTGGGAATACGCAGCAGCGTGCGGAAGCGCTCGACCTCCTCGTCGCCGGCGTGATAGCCGCCCGCGTCGATGGGCGAGCCGGCCGGAAGCGTTGGCTTGAGCGCCGCCGCGCGAACCACGCATGCGACTGCCAACGCGAGAATGACTACCAGGACGAGAATGACAGCAACCATGGCGCCTCCTGTGACGTTGGAGCCATGGTAGCCCTTCCCCCTCTCTCCCCCCTCCTCCTTTCCTTATCGGTATCTGAGAATTTCGTTTTCTGCGACCTGCGGAAACACTGGCCCTACTTCACAGTGATCGATAAAGAACGCAGATATGGGCAAAACAGCACCGTAGAAGTCCTTCTCGACAGACCACAGAGGCCGCCCGCACGGCTGCCAAACCGTAGAATCTTCTCGCTGCCCGTCCAAGCAACAGGCCGTCGTGTGATTCCGTTCAGCGCTGAGGAGACAAACCTCACACGTGTTATTTCTTTATTGATATTCTGGCGCTCTTAACTGGGGTTTCACTGCCAAATATCAAAAAATAAATATCACGTGTGAGGTTGTCGCGTGAGGTTGTTCCTGAGCTCGGCGCGTGAGGTCTCCCGGCGCGCTGGGACTAAGCTACACCGAGAAGGGCCATTCGCCGACGGCGAGGGCTTCGATCGCAGCGGCAACGGCATCGTCCTCGCAGCGGCCAATGTGCCAGCGGGCTGCCGTTGCCGCCTCGGGCTGGGCGTTGGCAACCGCCACGGAGTTGGGAACCGCCGAGAAGAGCGGCAGGTCGTTGCCGGCGTCGCCAAAGACCACGACCTCGTCCGCGTCAATGCCGAGAAGCTCGCACAGCATGCGCGCTCCGGAACCCTTGTTGTAGCCGTGCGGCATCACGTTGGAGAAGCCTGCGTGCGCGTAGTCGAGGTCCAGCTCAGGAACCTCGCGCGCCGCCCGGGCGATAAGATCTCGCGTGCCCGCCTCGTCCGTGTCCACGAACACGTTGGCCTTGACCACCACATCCGGTACGGCGTCGACCGGCACGCACTTCTCGGCGTAGGCGGGAAAGGGGCGCCTAAGGTCCTCTCGGCTTCCGGCAACCAGGAGCGGCGTTCCTCCGTCAAAGCAGAGCATCCCGGAATGCGGTACGCCCGCAAGCATTGCCGCCAGTCGCACAAGCGCGTCGTGCGGCTGGCGCTCCTCGTACACTAGCTTGCCACCGAGGTAGACCTGCTGGCCATTGGTGGCCAGGCAGGTGGCGCAGCAAGCGGCATCCCCGCCAAAGAAGGGCGGAATCCAGTCGATTCCGCGACCGCTTGCGGGACCAATGGCAATGTCGGCATCAAGCGCTGCGTGGAAGGCCCGTATCGTGCGCTGGGAGACCTGGGGATTGCCCTTGGGCAGAATCGTCCCATCGATGTCGCAAAGGATGAGCTTAGTGTTTTTCGGCATTTCGCCCCTACCCTCTCTGCACCACCTGCGCTACAAGGCGGTAACGCCCGCGTCTCCCATCTCGGCACTGGCATCAACTGTCTTCTCGCCAGTACCCCTTACCACTGTACCCGGGGAAGCCTGGTCTCCGTCAAATGTAATGCCTTTCGTGCCCATGGAAAGCCGTGGCCACCCGCTGTGGTGACGTGATAGTAGGTGCGCCCTTGGCTGTTTTCCGCAGCGAGAGGGTTGGGCGGTACCGAAGCAGCTCAAATAGCGCACACGAAAACGATCCGGCGTTCTTCTCGGCGGCGTTTTCCCAGGGACTTGGTAGTAGGGGTCGTTTTGGCGTGCGCTTTTGCGGGACTGGAGGCCACGGGCGGGACCGACTCGAAGCACGGGCGCCCCTCGCCTCCGTTGCGAGGGCGCCCCTTTCCTCAAAAACTGCGGCTTAATTGCAGTTGGCCGGGGTCGCTGCCGAGAAGAACCGCAGGTAGCGACCTCGGCCCCTCCTGGCGGGCTGCAATTAAGCCGCAGTTTTCCCAGGCGGCCAAGCTCGGGGGCCGCCACGTGCCCACACCAAGCCCGCCGTCTCGGAGGACGGTGCCGCGAAGGGGACAGCGAGAAAGACTAACCTTTCGGCGCCCCGCCTAAAAACGGAGACGCCAAAAGGCCGGAAACACACCCACTTATTGCGCCACAAAGAACCGCGGGCGCTTCATGAGCGCGGTGTTGCCATCCACCACCGAAGACTGGGCCAGGTGGACCACCATACGCTCCATATCCAGAACGCGCATCGAGGACTTCTCCGTTGCAGCGTTGAGAGCATCCTCCGCACCGTCATAGCCGGCCGAAAGCGCAGCACGCATGAGCGCAATAACCTGCACGGCATATCGCTGCTCGTCAGACATATTTCCCTGCTCGTCACCTTTGGCAAGCCTCGTCGCCGCATCAAAGTACGAGCTTCGAAAAGCCTCGGCCTCGTCACCAGAAAGGCCCTGCCCAGAGACAACTCGCGAGATCATCTCATTCTCAATCGCCACTTTGGTCTTGTCCTTGAAGCGCCCGCTCGAGTTCCAGAGTTTCATGGCCGAGAGAAGCACGACCTGCCACACGCCAACTTCCACCTCTTGCAGGCGCGCCTCGTCAGAGCCAAGACCACGCACCTCATCACTCTGGCAAACATCCCTAGCGCACTGCTCAACAATCCCGTACAGCACGTCAACGTACTCGTCGAAGCTCAGATTCACCTCGGGACGCGGCTTGGGAACCATCTCTTTGAGCCTGCCCATCATGCCAGAGAAGTCCATGGTCTGCTCCATTACTCCAAGTTAGCGTGGCGATCTTTGACGTCTTTCTCGGTCCAACCCATACGCCCCATTATCTCAAGCGCAACGATGTCTCCAAGGAGAAAAAGCTCCTGCTCAACAAGGGTGGACATGGGCTGCTCGGACGCATACTCCCCAGGGCCCGCAAACTTGGTGCGACCACGAAGAAGAAGACGGTTTGAGGCGAGCGAATCAATCGTGCTCCCAGGCGTGCACCCAATGTAGAAGACGTCGGCGCCCTTCTCGCGGGCAATACGACCTATCTCGGCGGGCAGTTTGCTCTCCCCCGAGCTTGACCCGATAAGTACAAGGTCACGCTCGCGTACGGGCATCTCGGTCTCGTCACCCACATAGTTGATGTCAATCCCCAGGTGCTTCAGGCGCTTGACCCACGCCTTAAGCGAGATGAGCATCCTCCCTACGCCCATCACAAGGACGCGTCGCCCGGGAACCAACAGCTCGTCGACAATACAATCAAGCTGTGCATCGTCAAGAGAGGGGAGGGTCTCTCCAAGCTCCTTAAGGACAAGAGCTGTCGAGTCCCTCCCGGCCATCACTCTGCCTCCGGCACGTACATGGCCTTGCAGATGAGAATCGAGTGATCGTTGATTCCCGAGCAAAGCGCGGGAAGCCCGTCCAGCGAGCTCTTGTGGGTGATGAGGTCGGTGACCTTCATCTTGCCTTCGTCGAGCATGCGCACGGTGTAGTGCCACTCGTTGATGGGCGTGTCTGCGTAGTGGGAGTTCCAGATGCCCTTTAGGCTCAGCTCCTTGCGCAGAATCTGGCTGTGCTGCGCCAGCTTGATGGTGGTATCGCTCGCAGGATTGCCCATCATCACAACGGTCCCAAAGGTACGCGTGCACTCGATGGCCTGTCCCAGACCAGACCCACTGCCAGTTCCCTCGATGGCCACGTCAACGCCCCTGCCGTGCGTAAGCTCGCGCACGCGCTCAACAAGGTCGACCTCCTTGGAGTCGATGACCTCGCACCCATGCGCGCGGGCAAACTCGCACTTTTCCTCGACGATCTCGGAGAGAACCACCGACGTCCCAAAGAGCTTTGCCCAGCGAGCGGCCATGATTCCGATGGGCCCAGCTCCCATGACGAGGACGTTCATGCCGGCGGTAACCCCGCCCTTCCTCACGGCGTGCTGCGCAACCGTGCACGGCTCGGTCATGGCAAGGGCCTCGCCGGGTGTGTCCGGGTTTGTCGATGGGACGAAGTGCCACGCAGAAGGTACCAAGCAGTACTCGGCAAAGCCGCCGTCACTTCTCGACCCAAGGTAGTCGTAGTCCTCGCACATGGCATAGTTGGCCGAGAGGCACGCGTCGCACTTCCTACACGGTATGCAAGGGAATATCGCCCCTCGCTTCCCCACAAGGTTCTTGTCCGCGTCCTCCCCCACTTCGACAATGGTGCCACCGAACTCATGCCCAATGGTGAGGGGGTAACGCTGCTTGCTGGTACCAAGCTTGAATATCCTTGGGATGTCCGAGCCGCAAACCCCGCAACCCTCCACCTTGAGCAGCAACTGCTCGCCGACGGGCTTGGGAATCGAGACGGCATCGGTGGTGAACTCGCCAATGCGGTGGAGTCTGCATGCCTTCATCGTTCCTTCGTGGTACGCAGATGGCGAGAGATATCGTGAGAAGTCCATATGTGCGTCATTCCCATCTTTCGAAGTCGTTGTTGCTCGCTCACAGTCGCCTTCGCGCACGGAATGGGGAGGCCTACTTCTTGAGCAGCCCCTCGACGCTTACGGCGTTGTTCGCGGGTACGATCCTGATTTCAACTTTCACGCCCTTGGCAACAAGCTCCCTGAAGATTTCTCGTTCCTCGGGTGAGGCGGCAATGTTCTTGTAGAACTTCTTCCTGCCAGCCGACATGCCCATGCCGCCAATGTTCACGAAGTCAATGTCGACGCCTGCATCAACCAGGCGTTTAATGGTGAGCGGGAACTTCACCAACAGGATGGTCTGCTGAGGAAGACCCTCCTTCAGCTTGGGGGCCGCATCATCCACCGAGAGCGTCTCGATGGTCGTTCCCTCGGGGAGCAACAGCTGGAACATCTTGGTCATGAACGGGTCTTTGCTCACCTGGTCGTCAACAACCATGATGTGAGCGCACTCCGGGAACTGGTGAATCCATGCCGTCATGACCTGGCCATGGATAAGACGGTCGTCGATACGGGTAAACACAAGGTTCTTCACGCTCATGGCTCCGCTCTCCTTTGGATTGCCGGACAATACTTCTCGTGCGACAAATGCGTACTACGCTCGTGCAATCCTGGCTTTATATGCTCTGTACTTCTCTGAAAATGTGCCAGGACCACCTTGGATGAGCGAGGAGGTACCAACCACAAACCCCGTGGCACCCGCCTCATGCATGCGCCTGGCATTCGAAGACGTTGTGTTGCCGTCTACCACAATACTTATCGGGTGCTTTGCTCGAGAGGTTATCTCGGAAATCCTACGCAGCTTGTCAAGATGGTCAGGAACCATCTTCTGACCGGCAAAGCCCGGACTCACAGCCATGACCATGACAAAATCGAGAACGTCGAGGCACTCTTCCAGATAGTTCACGGGAACGCCGGGGCTTAGGGCAAGGCCCGCCGAGACGCCCATAGCGCGAAGGCTCTCGAGCAGGCGGTACGGTTGGAGAGAAACCTCGGGGTGGAAGCTCAGCGAGTCTCCCTTGCGGAGGTCGAAATACGGAACAAATCGCTCTGGCTCAGTGGCCATGATGTGGACATCAATCGAAAGGTCCGTAAGCTGTCGGATTGCCTTGAAGTCTTCCGAACCAAGCATGATATTTGGCACATAGTGCCCATCCATCACGTCGAAGTGAATCCCAGCGACACCTTCCTCCTCGAAGGCGCGCACGTAGGCCTCAAGATCCCACGGCTTGCAGCACATTACCGAGGGGTAGATGTCCACATCCTTCTTGTTTCCCATGTCAACCCCCTGAAGAGCCCGCCGCGAGCGGCAAAAGGCTCATACTTGTACCGAGCCCTCGCCGCGGTGCAAGCGCTGCGGGGGCCTGGGTAGCGTGCCCTCCTGTCCCACTTGGACATGGCTGTTCGGACAGGAGGGCACCCGCACGTACACTGTCTTGCTTCGTACTGGAGGCTTACCGCTGCATGTCTCGCGTGGTAGCCAGAGACGATCTAGTACAGACCCATGAGAGCCTTGATGCCCACGAGGGCAAAGCCAACCAGGAAGATAATGAGCACCATCGTAAGGGGCTTTACCTGCTTCTTGGAAAGGAGCGCCCAAGTTCCAAGCACCACAAGAAGCGGGAGAAGGCCAGGGAGCAGCGCGTCAAAGACGCCCGTCTGCAGGTTGAGCGAAACGGTACCAAGCTCATTGGTCCAGTCAAACTCAAGCCAGGAGAGGTCGACCTTGACGTTGCCAACGGTCATGCAGCCAACGACCATGAGGCCAACGATGGAGACCGCGTCGAGGACCCTGTTGATGATGCCGCTCTGCAGCAGGTCGACAATCGCGTCGCGGCCCTTCTTGTAGCCCAGCATATACATGTTGTAGCCGCAGGTAAGCTGGAGAATCTTGTAGCCAACATCAAAGATGATGGGGCCTGCGAAGTTGCCAGCAAGGGCAAGCTGAATGCAGATGCCGGCGAGGATTGGGTAGGCAATCGACTGCGAGACGGTGTCGCCAATGCCTGCCATGGGGCCCATGAGCGAGGAGCGCATCAGCATGATGTCATCTGCGGAGATGTCCGCGCCCTCGGCCCTCTTCTCCTCCATGGCGCAGGTGATGCCGTTGATGATCGTGCCCATCCAGGAGGGTTCGGTGTTATAGAACACCAGGTACTTCTTGAGCTCCTCGGCCTGCTTATCCTCCGGGTACAGCTCGCGGATGACCGGCACGAACGCGTTCGTGTTGCCAAGGCCCTGGAGTCGCTCGTAGTTGTAGCAAGTCTCGGACGAATAGGTGAGCAGCCAGTTCTTGACGAGTGTCTTCTTCGAGAGCGCCATTATGCCTCGCCCCCAGTCAGCTTCTTTGTACTATCGGACTGGTAGTTGTAGAGCAGGATTGCGACAAGAGCTGCGATGAACGTGACCATCATCGTGGTGAGACCCATGAACTCGGCAAGCGCGAAGCCGATGAAGAAGAACGGCATGAGCTTGGGCTTATTCAGATACTGAAGCAGCATTGCGATACCAAGTGCTGGCATGAGGCCGCCAACGATGCCAAAACCATCGACGATCCACTGTGGGAAGGTCTGGAACCACTCGCCAAACGGGGCACCGTAAAGCACCACGAGCATGGCGGGTATGCCATTGAGTATGAACGAGACAAAGAACGACGGGATGTAGTTGCACATCCTCATGGCACGGATGTTGCCCTTGTTGAGGAAGTCCTCTGCCATGTGGACCCACAGCGTGTTGATGGACATGTAGGCGGTCCACACCATGATTGTCACGCTGCCAAGAATGACGCCCACCGTGGTTGCGGAGTTCACATCGAGCCCGGACACAAGTGCCAGCGCCGTGCCAACAGGACCCGCAAACTGCGGGTTGCCAGGCATGGAGCCGCCGGCCGTAATGAAGCCAACGTAGGGCAGGTTGATTGCCGCAGCAATCATCATGCCCTCGACGGGCTTTCCAAGCACCAGGCCAACGAGAAAGCCTGACCATAGCGGGTACAGCCAGGTCCTCGTAACGACGTGGCTAAACCACCAAGTGCAGCAGGTCGTGATGAGTGCAACAAGAATGGCTTGTACTATCACTACTCTCACCTTCTACTTACACGCCCCAGCAGATTCAGAACAAAAAAGTGCAGCCTTCGGCCAGCCCTTGATCGCCTTGGGTCCCCCTCTCAAGTTTGGTTGTATGTGTGGCTTAGCCGAAGATCTTCTCAGCTAGACTGACCATTCCTTTACCACCGGCGGCAAGCGCCGTCCCTTCAAGATGTGGCAGATCCTGCTCGTCTCGGTCACTCACGACCTCGATAAGCATGGGCAGGTTGAGCCCGGTTACGCACCGAATCTTCTTGGTACCCATCTCGTTCATAATGCGTGCAATGCAGTTGCATGGGGTGCCGCCAAAAAGATCGGTGAGAACAAGCACGCCACTGCCTTCGGAGTCCTCGTAGAGCGAGTGAACTTTCTTGGAGAGCTCATCAAGAAATGCATCAGGTGACTGCCCAATATTCAGAGACACGGTTGCGTATCCTTTTGCTTCTCCCATGATAAGTGTGAGAGCTGAGGTTATCCCCTGAGCAAACTCACCATGTGTGACAAGTAAAATATTTACCATTTGATGTTCACCCCTCTCTGTGCTTCTCTGGTTATTCAGATAGTATCCACGTCGAAATTGGAGGGTGCTCAAAAACTTGCGGCGTGTGTTGAGTGGTATTTTCGCTTCGGCGAATGGTTGCGAAACGAAAGCAAGAGAAAGCACATCCTGGTATTGTCAAACTAGCTGCATTGCTTCTGCGGGTAAAACGTATGAATGAGCAGGGAAATAACTTGTGATGCTACATACTCACATTGTTTCGCACTCGTAACGCTGCTTCAGCATGGGTACTGTATCCGTCACGGCACTGGAGTTGGAGGCCTCCCGATGGCAAACGCCTCACAAAGGATTACCTCCGAGGAGCGACAGAATCGAATTCTCGACATGCTCTCGAGAAAGGGCGAGGTTGTGGTCTCTGAGCTCAGCACAGAGTTTGGCGTCTCGGCGGTCACGATTCGAACCGACCTTACCGAGCTTGAGCACGAGGGAAAGCTCAAGCGCATACATGGTGGCGCCGTGCCCGCCCGAGAGCTTGTGGTTCCAAGCCTTCCCACACGCATCAGGAGAAACGTGAGGGCAAAGGACGCCATTGGCAAGGCAGCAGCCGAGCTGGTTCACGACGGCGAGACCATCCTTGTGGGGTCGGGAAGCACGACCCTTGCATTTATCCGCAGCCTTGACAAGAAGAGGGACATCTCCATCATCTCCGATGAGCCTGCAGCGCACACGTACATCCAGCAGCACCTTCCCAACGCTACTCCCATTAGCACAGGCGGCATCCTTGGTCGAGGCTTCCACCTCTATGGTCCCTACCTCAGCGCCTCCCTGGTGGGGACGCATGTGGACAAGGTTTTTCTCGGCGCCGATGGCTTCGAGAGACGGCTGGGCTTCCTCGCGGAGCGGCAGGTGACCGCCGACGCGAAGAAGGAGTTCATGAAGCACGCCAGCAAGGTAATCATCCTCATGGATGCAACTAAGGTCGGCGCAAGCAGGCTGTTTGTTCCCTTTGCCCAACCAGGCAACGTTGACCTTGTGATTATGGACACAGATCCCAGCGACGTTGTGGCAGAGGCTGCGCGCGTTAGCGGTGGCCGCGCGCGGGTGGTCGAGGTGGTACGGCAGACAGCTGGTCTCTAACGCGCACCGCCCCACCTCAGATGGCTCCAAAGAGTTGCTTCCACCGCAAACCTGCGGCTTAATTGCACCCCACAATCAAGACGCAAGCTATCTGCCTGCGGATTCTCTCGCGACCACAGGCGGTTAACTGCAATTAAGCCGCAGTTTTAAATCGGGGGCGGCCAAGGAGGCGTACGATTGCCTCAGCCGCGGCTTGCCACCCAGTCGCAAAAACGGAAGGAATCGCATGGCCAGCAAGGAACGCCTGACAGAGGATCTTCTCGCCCGCCTCCTGGCAGCGCCCAACGTGGAGTCCTACCTTGGCGAGCCGGACTCCACCGTCAATCGCGACCTCCCCCACTACCTGCGAGAGCTTCTGGACGAGAAGGGCATGAAGCGCGCCGAGGTCGTACGCGCCTCCGGTCTTAACGGCACCGTTGTCTACGACATCTTTGCCGGCAAGAGCCACCCCGGCAGGGACCATGCCATCATGCTTGCCCTGGTCATGCGCTGCACGCTTCGCGAGACGCAACGGCTCCTGCGCCTGTCTGGCGTATCGGAGCTGTGGCCCAAGGTGCGCCGAGACGCCATCATCATCTGGTGCATTGACCACGGCTTCGATCGCTCCGCCACCGATGACGAGCTGTGGAGTCTGGGAGAGCAGACCCTCTTTCACACCGGCCCCCTGCGTGCAGGGCAGGCCGGCAGCCATCCGGTCAGGCAGTCGCCCTCGCCCGCCCAGTGATTTTTCAGTTGCCAACTGAGGAGCGACCATCCTGGGTTGCATATCATGGAAAAGAGCCGGTCCTCACGCGCAAGCCGGCACTTATGCCATCGTGCGGGACGGGACCAAAGGCTTGAACGACGACCAGGTAATGCATGCAATGAGCGTTGATGACTCCTACCACGTGGAGCGTGTTCTCGCACATGGGCAGGGAGGCATAACCGAGCTTGTCACCCTGGACGGTACGGGTCCCTTTGTGCGCAAGCGCATCCCCGCAGCGCGTGCCCACCGTGGCGTCTGGGCAGCGCTCCCCGAGATTGACTGTGCGCGCCTCCCCCACATCGAGGCAACGTACGAGATGCCCGATGAGTTCATCGTCGTCTACGACTACGTTCCCGGCGAAACCCTGGAGCAGCTCGTCGAGAGTCGCGGGAAGCTGGACGCCGCAAAGGCCCGACATCTGGTTGGCGAGGTCTGCCAGGCCGTCTCGAAGCTGCATGCCCACGACATCGTGCACCGCGACATCACCCCCTCAAACGTAGTGGTTGCCGCCGACGGCGCTCACTTGATCGACTTTGGCATTGCGAGGCTTGGCTCCGAGGATGCCAAAGGAAATGAAGACCAGCTTGGGACCTGGGGCTTTGCCGCTCCCGAGCAGTACGGATTCGCAAAGACCGACGCTCGCTCGGATGTGTACTCCATCGGCCGGCTTCTGGGCTACCTCCTCACAGGCGTTCATCCCGAGGACAAGGAGGGCTACGAGCAGGCGCTTGCCTCTCCAGACGTGCCCGATGACCTGCGCTCGGTTGTCCTCAAGGCAACGGAGTTCGAGCCCAGTGCGCGCTATCAAAGTGCGGCTGAGCTCGAGCGCGCGCTACACAACGCGCCTGGCGAGAAGGACGGCACAACTGTGGCCACCGCGGCCATACCACGCAGTGCCGCAGATGCACACCCCGCGTCCGCGCCAAGGCGAGCACGCACAATCGCCCTTGTGTGCGTTATTGCCGCCATTGCCGTGGTGGCGGTGCTTCTCGCCATGCGTTTCTTTGTGGCCGACAAGACCGCCGGTTCCCAGGCTGCAAGCGGCAGCAGCGCCATATCAAGCGGCAACACAACCGTCGTCTCTGCACAGCCGGACGAGACAGACACCCAAGCAGCCGTGGACGCCCTCTCTGTTGGCGAGTCACACTGGTCGACAAGTAACGGCAGCGTATATGCCGAGTACTCGCTCACGAACAACTCCGACCGAACGGTTACGTATCCCAGTGTTACCATCACCGGCTACGCGGACGATGGCAGCGTCCTCTTCTCGGACGAGCAGGTCCTTTCCGTCCTCGCCCCCGGTGAGACGGCGTACCAAAGCACCGTCCTCGACGGCTCAACGACACCCACACGCGTGGAGTTCGTGCCGGTCAAGCCCTCTGCGGACCTCCTGTCCGATGACACGGCTCCCTCGTTCTCTACCGCGAACGTATCGGCCAGGTCAAACGGCTACGGCGGAATCACCGTATCGGGCACCGTCACGCTGGAGAAGGACGGAACGACAAGGCTGCTGAGCAGCGATTACGGGGTCTGCCTCACCGCCATCCTGCGCGACGCCTCCGGAAACATTGTGGGCGGAGGCGTCAACTTCCTCAGCTCTCACCCAGCAGAGGGCTCGAGCATTCCGTTCGAGGTGCCCATATTCGAGCAGGTTGACTATGCGACCTGCGAGGTCCACGCACTTGCCTGGTAGACCGGACGTGCAACGCGGCTGCATCACTCCTGCAGCCCCAGGACCTGGCGCTTCTTCGCGTCGAATTCCTCCTGAGTGAGAATGCCCGCATCAAGCAGCTCCTTGAGCTTCTTGAGAGTCTCCACCTGGGAGTCGATGGAGGGCTTGTCCTGCTCGCCTTTTGACTGGGCGCCCTCTGCCGCACTGGCAGCGCCTGCCACCGAGGCGTTCCTAGGGTCAAGCGACCCGGCAAGGTTCATCCCAAAGACCATCGCACCGCCGTCGCCCAGGCCGTTGTCCCTCACCCCCTGCGCAATAAGCTGCTGGGCAGAGATGTCTGCGGCACGCTGAGAGACGTCCTCGTAGGCGCGCACGCCCATGCGCTTCTCGGAGAACTGCCGCACGAGCTCGCGCGACTGCTCGGAGAACTCGATGTTCTCGATGGCAACCGACGCCAGCTCAAGGCCAAAGCGCACAGGCCATGTTCCGGCATTGTCGCTTCCCTCGCGAATCTTCTCGCCAAGCGCCATCGTTTGCGATGGCAGCTGCGAGACGCGATACGTCGAGGAGAGCGCGTTTGCCGCGGCGACAAACGACGTCAGGAACTCGCCGGTGAGCTGCCGGCGCGCGCGAGGGTCGTCGAGCGAGTACGATGAGCAGTTGGCAGGCACAAAGTTGCGGATGGCAAGCGTTGGGTCGCAGACTCTTACGCTCATCATGCCATAGGCGTAAATCTCGAGGTCAGCACCGTAGTAGAGGTCGTTGTACGCAAGCGGGCCATGTGTCCCAAAGCGAATGCCGCGCAGCTCGCGCAGGTTGACGAAGGCAACCCGCTTGCTGTCGGGCGACATGCCGCCAAAGCCGATTCTCTCGGCGGCCTGCTGGACGAATATCCTGCCAAGCCCACCTTCTGCGCGGTCCTTCTCGTCAAAGATGGTTGCCTGGCCATTGCGGTACTCGTAGCCCCCTGGTGTCGTGATTACCTGCTCGATGCCCACCTGGCTGAAGACGAACGCCGCCGTGTTCTCTGGCACATAGATTATCGACCCGTTTGAGAGAATGTCCTCGGCACCGTAGTTGCCTCCGCGCCCGTTCTGGGAGTTTCTCCGCACCCCCGGCGTCACAAGGGTGCGCTCGTCAAAGTGGCCAGCGGTGATAACGTCTTTCCATTGGTCCGAAAAGACACCGCCAATGGAGTCAAACGCCGCGTCGATAATGCCCATGATTCTCTCCTCGCTAGTCTAGAGGGTCTGCTTGGTGTCGCAGTAGCTGCAGGTGACCACCGTTCCCTTGCGCCCGACGATTGGCGCATGGCATCCCACGCAGCGCTTGGTAACGGTCATGGGCCGCTGGGGCGGCTCTGCCTTCTTGCGCGTCTTTCCGGCGCCCCCAAATAGTGCCCCAAAGGTACCTCTGGTCTCTTCCAGCAGGTCACCAAGGGTGTCGCCCGTCTCGCCGTCTGCGCCAATGCCGTCCAGGTCACCTACAGCAGCGCTCGAAATGGCCTGCTCCCAGCGCCTGGCGGCGCCTGCGGAACCACCGGCAAAGCACAGCGAGACGGTCTCATCAGAAAACGCGACGTTAAGGACGTAGCTGTTGTCGACCTTGGTCACCGCGGTACGCGGCACCCCCAGGTCATCCAGCGCCTGCTCGAGCGGAAGCCGCTTGAGGTAGCGAGCCGTTCTAAAGGCTCCGTCGGGCACGACCACAACAAGAACCAGGCTTTTGTTGGTGAGCACGACCTCGTCCAGGGGGTTCCTTCCCTCCTCGCTCACAAGGCTGACGTCGCTGCGCTGCAGAACGACAAACTCCCCCCGCTCAAGGTTGTAGGACTTCATGATCACCCCAGAGGTCGAACGCGCTTGCCTCGATGTACACCAAGGCACCAGCAGAACCAATCTTAGGAAGCGCGCCAAGAATTACCTCAGTTGCCAGCTGAAAACCGGTCGCGGAATTCAGTTGGCAACTGAGGTAATGGACAACGCCCCTTCTCAGAATTGGTTCAGCAGTTGCGCAATCCAATAGACCCAAGTTCAAACACGAGAAAGGGGCATCCATGGAGTGGGAGAAGGCCAATGGCGCAGGCGGGGCCGGGACATCGTCTGGCAGTGGGGTGCCCAGGGGAAAGAAGAGTGGCAAGGGCAAGATCGTCCTTCTCGTGATTATTGCTTTGATTGCTATCTTTATGGTCTCCCGTATCAAGGGCAACTCGAGGGATGCCAAGAACTCCAAGCTCGACTGGCCCACGAGCGGGCTTGCGACGATGCTTCCCGAGCCTGGTACGGACAAGGGCAAGGTCGAAATCAACTCTGACACCGCATTCTCCGCAACGCTTGCCGAGTACTCGAGCAGCGACTACTCGAGCTACGTGGACGCCTGCAAGGAGAAGGGCTTCACGGTCGACGCTGACCAGATAGGCATTGGCTACGCCGCCTTTAACGAGAAGGGATACAAGCTCTCGCTCACCTATTACGAACGCAAGGAGGAGCTCACCGTCCATCTCGAGGCGCCTGATGAGATGAGCACCATCACCTGGCCCACGAGCGGCCCGGGATCGCTGCTTCCCGCTCCTCCATCCACGCAGGGCTCGATAGTGAACGACAGTTCCAAACTCTACCAGGTCAACGTTGGAGGCATGGACAAGGATGCCTTCTCGGCATACGCCGCGCAGTGCAAGGAAGCCGGCTTTGACGTGGACTACAGCAGTGGCGACACGTACTACCAGGCGAATAACGCAGACGGCGCAAAACTCCGCGTGGACTACAAGGGCGCCAACGTTGTATCCATCAGAATCGACGCGTCTGAAGCAAGCTCAACCGGGGGCGATACAACCTCTAGCTCTTCCTCATCGAACTCTTCCACGACAACCGATTCGTCAGTCGTGACCCCGGAGTTCAAGGAGACGATGGACTCCTACGAGGAATTCGTGAACAAGTACTGTGACTTTATGGTCAAGTATACCGACGCAGACGCCGTCGACCAGGCAAGCATGCTCGCGGACTACGCCGACCTCATGCAGCAGGAGGCCGACTGGGCCCAGCGCATGTCCGCCGTTGACGAGAGCACACTCAGCGACGCAGACGACGCGTATTACATCGAGGTTCAAGCCCGTGTGAGCAAGCGCCTTATCGACGCGGGCGTGCAAATCCAGCAGTAGCAAAGACGAGACCGCATCGCAGAACCCCCTGGCACCCCAGGTGCCGGGGGGTTCTCGTCTAGGGAGGGCAGCTGTTCCAATGCTGCGCGCCCGTTTCTTCGAGCGGCTGTTTCGCAGCCGGCGCGGCCCTCTCGCACCCGGCGCGGCCCTCTCGCACCCGGCGCGGCCCTCTCGCACCCAAATCTGCTACTTAATAGCAGTTAGCTGAATGCGTCGCTGAGAAAAGCCGCAGGTTGGAACCTTACCACACCTTAAAGGGTTGCTATTAACCCGCAGGTTTCCTGAGCGAACCCGTTCGGGCGCACGTTCGGGACCTCTACCAAGATCCCGAGAGCCGGCCCGCGACCGCCACCACGAATAAGAAAGCGGCCCCGGCGCCAAATTGACGCCGAGGCCGCAGCTGTAGCGGAAACCTTGTTAAAGCGGGCCTTCTGGAGCCGCGTGGCGAGAAGAACGTACGCCGCAGGACGAGAAGGTCACGCAGCACCTACGCCACGGGCACCAGCTCGCCGCCAACGTACGTCGCCGTGAGCGACATGTCGGCCGCGTAGACGTTGAAGTCCGCGTTGCGCCCGGGCAGCATGCTGCCGCAGACGTCATCCACGCCCACCGAGCGCGCCGCGATCTCGCTGCCCATGCGAATGGCCTGTTCGGGCGTCACGATGCCCCAGTCGACCATGTTCTTCACGCCCTTGGCAAGCGTGAGGACAGACCCAGCGATGCTGCTCATGTCGGCCAGGTAGCAGAGGTCGTCCTTCATTACGACGGGCAGGCCACCGCTCATGTAGTTACCCTCGGGCATGCCGCCGCAAGCTAGGCAGTCCGTGATGAGAACCACGTGGTCCCAGCCCTTGGCGCGCACGAGTGCCGCGCATGCGGCCGGCTGCACGTGGTGGCCGTCGCAGATGAGCTCAGCGTACGTCTCGTCCGTGGTCATGGCGCAGCCAAGCACGCCCGGCTCGCGCTGATGCAGGCCGCGCATGCCGTTGTAGGTGTGCACGAACACGGTGGCACCGGCATCAACGGCGGCAATGCTCTCATCGTACGTGGCGTCGGAGTGACCAAGCGCGGTCACCACGCCCTCTGCGGCAAGGCGCGAGATGTACTCTGGCGCCTCGGGGTATTCGGGTGCCAGCGCACTCTTGCGAATGAGGCCGCGCGCCCTGCGCTGCCACTCCGCGAAATCGTCGTACGAAGGCGGCACCAGGTACTTGGGGTTCTGGGCGCCCTTGTGCTTCTCGGTGAAGAAGGGTCCCTCAAGGTAGATGCCCGGAATGCGAGCGCCCACAAAGTCATCGTCGCGCTCGTCCACCGCGTCCGCGATGGCCTCGCACTGGTTGCCAATGTTCTCCACCGAGTCGGTGAAGGTGGTGGGCAGCCACGCCGTGGTGCCACGCTGCGCGAGCGCCACGGAGGCATCGTTGATGCCGGCAGGGTCGATATCGGTGGTCGCGTGGTTGTGGAAGCCGTGGATGTGGGTGTCAACCAAGCCGGCGCCCACATAGGCACCCGCGTAGTCGACAATCTCGCAGTCAGGCTTCTCGGTCGAGAAGGACCCAAAGCGACCGTCGGTGATGGTAAGGTAGCCCTCTCCGGTGAGCCTACCGGGGAGAACAAAGTGGGCGGCGTGGACCGCATACGTTGCCATAATCTCTCCTTCCAGGGCCAAAGCCCTCGGTGCGGGGAATAAGTTAACCAAGGTATACCCAAGGCTCCCCGCACCGAAGCAGGACTACAGGCTAAACGGGTGAATGGTCACACCCTTGACCACGCGGTTGACGGTACCGGTGGGCGACGGGGTGTCGGGGGTGTTGCCAACCTTGATAGAGGCGTTGATGGCCACCGTCTGCGCGAACATGACGTAAGGCAGCGCAAGGTAAGCCTCGGGGAGAAGTCCGTCGCCGTCAAACGAGAAGTTCTCGCCCTTAAAGTCGCTGCCGGTACGCTGCTGGACGCCCACCGTGGCCATGGCAATCTCGTCGCCCTTGATCTCGTTGAGGATGTCGAGGTCGTACTGGCGCGTGTAGGGGTCATTGCTCACGAAGTCAAAGACGAGGGTCCTGTCGTCCACAAAGGACTTGGGTCCGTGGCGGTAGCCCATTGAGGAGTCGAACGAGGTGGCAATGCGGCCGGCGCAGAGCTCGAGGATCTTGAGCTGTGCCTCGCGGGCAAGGCCCGAGAAAGACGCGGAGCCCAGGTAGGTCACGCGGTCGAAGTCACGGTCGAGCCATGCCTTGACCTCGGGCTCGCGAGCAATCACGTTGCGGCCCATCTGGGCGGCACGGGCAACCCAAGTGCGCTTGTCCTCGATGGAGGCCTGGTCAAAGATGAGCGCCGAGAGAAGCAGCATGCAGGAGTAGCTGCCCGTCATGGCAAAGCCCTTGTCGTTGGCACGCGGGATAAGCAGCGTAAACGCCCGCTCATCGTCCTTGGACTCCTGTGCGAGCCTACCCTCGGGGGCGCAGGTCACGTTGAGGTAGAGAAGGTCCTTGGCAACCTGCCCCACGCGCTCGTAGGCAGCCATGCTCTCGGGGCTGTTGCCACTGCGCGCAAACGAGACCATGACCGTTGGGTCCTCGGGGCGCACGTAGTCGAGAGGGGCGCACACGACGTCGGTAGTGGCCACAGGCGCGAACTCGAAGGCTTCGTTGTCACCAACGCGGCACAGGTACGGCACGAGCGTGTCGCCCACGTACGCAGAGGTGCCGGCGCCGCAGAAAATCACACGGGTGCGGCGGGCGCCGCCCAGAGCGCGGGCCTTGGCGAGGAATTCCTGGATTGCCTCGAGGTTGTCCTCGTAAATCTTGAGCGTGTCCTCCCAGAGGTCCGGCTGCTGCATGATCTCCTTGGTGGTGATCTGCGCGCCCATCGACGTGAGCGTTGCCTCGTCCATCTCGAACATGTTCTTCTCCTCCCGGGGGCCTTCCCTAGCCCCGATAGTGTGAAACCTTGTATCTGAACTGGTCGGCTCGAGCCACGCTCCTGGTGTACTCGATGGCCGTGTTCTTCACGTTGAAGGTGGTGCGGTAGAGCTTGAGCACGGGTGCCGCCTCGCCAATGCCGAGAAACTCCGCGTCGTCCTTGCGGGCAACGCTCGCGCAGAACTCCTCCTCTGCCACGCGGATGCTCTCGTGGTAGACCTTCTCCATGAGGTCGTAGAGGGGCTGCTCCTCGACGTCCTTGCGCGAGAGACCCAGGAACTCCGAGGCCGGCAGGTACGTGCGCTCGACCATCATGGGGATGCCGTCCGCGATGCGCAGGCGCTTCATGCGAATGACGTGGTCGCCAATGCGCAGCCCCAGGCAGGCGGCTATGTGTTTTGGCGCCTCCCTGGTGTCGAACTCAAGAACCACCGTGCTGGGGACCCTTCCCATGCTTCTCATCTGCTCGGTGAAGCTGTAGGTTCCCATGAGGTTTGTAGCCTCACGCACGGAGTCAGAAACAAAGGTGCCGCGCCCATGCTGCCTGGTGACAAGCCCCTGCCGCTCGAGCTCCGCGAGAGCCAGTCGCACGGTCGTACGCGAGAGACCGTACGTCTCGCAGAGCTCACGCTCGGAGGGAAGCATGTCGCCGGGGCCCATCTCGTTCTCGATTTTCTCGTGGAGAAGATCGACGAGCTGGTCGTAGAGCGGCTGCTTTCGCGAGATAGGGGTCATGTCATCACCGTCCTGAAAAAGGCGCGAGCACGCGTCAAGCGTACCCGCGCCGCCTGTCATAGAGCCCGCTGCGCACGTGTGCCGGATTGAGTTCCGGGCACCCGGGGCGGCGGGCCGCCCCGGGTACGCAGCAATTGTAGGGCTTAGCCCCAGATGCTCGGCCAGATACCAAAGCCGGCACCAACAATACCGATGATGAGCACGAGAACAATACCCTTGATGGGGGTGAAGTTCTTCTTGGAGAACAGGTAGTACAGAAGCATGACCAGCGCGAGCGGGACAAGCTTGGGGCAGATGCTGTCGAGGATCTTGGCGATGTCGACGTTGACCGGCGAGGTGACGGTCTCCATGTAGGTGACCTCGCTCATGCCGTTGCCAAGGTCGGTGGCGCCAGCGGTCACGGCGTTGCCGTCAGCATCGGTGGTGGCCAGCGGCTTGCCCGCAGCGTCAACCATGCCGGAGAGCGTGGTGCCGTCGGAGTCCTTGGAGATGACCTCGAACTTGCTCACGTCCTCGGTGGGAACGGTCGCGGTGTGCGCGACGTAGGCCTGCGTGGTGCCGTTGGGGATCGTGAGGTTGATCTGCGTGCCACCCATGGTGACGGTGAGGCAGCCGACGACGAAAACGCCGAGGATGGAGGCTGCGCGGGTGAACGCCTTCATGTGCTCCATGAGGGTGTCGAGCGCGTTCATGCCCATCTTGTAGGACCAGTTCATGAGGCCGAAGCGCAGGGCGAACTGGATGATGTTGAAGACGATGAGGAACAGGATGGGGCCAAAGACGTTGCCCGCGATGGCCATGTTCGAGGTGATGCCGGCCAGGATGGGTACGAGCGTCATCCAGAAGATGGCGTCGCCGATGCCACCGAGCGGGCCCATGAGGGAGACGCGGACGGCGCGGATCGTGGGGATGTCAACCTTCTTCTGCTCCATGGAGAGGATGATGCCCATGGCGAAGGTGACGAGGAACGGGTGGATGTTGAAGAACTCCATGTTGTGGGTCATCGAGAGCGCGAGGTCTTCCTTGTTATCCGCGTGAATCTTCTCGAGACCGGGGAGGATGGAGTAGAGCCAGCCTGCGGCCTGCATGCGCTCGTAGTTGAAGGACGCCTGCAGGAAGCAGGAGCGCCACGCCATCTTGTTGAGCGTCTTCTGATCGAGGTCGGCAGCAGGCGTGAGGTTCTGGTATTCGGTCACGCCCTCGAAACGATTGACGACCTGAGTGGTCTCATTAGATGCCATCTTCCTCACCTCCATCGGTGTCAGCAGCAACGGCAACGGCACCCTTGAGCTCGGTGTTCTGCTGATAGTCCCAGTACGCGAAACCGAAGCCGATGAGGGCCAGGATCAGCAGGGCCGGGGTAGCAAGGCTGGAGATGCCGGAAACGATAATTGCAAGGCCAAAGCCCATGAAGTAGAAGCCCCACATGTCGCGGTTCATCATGAACTTGAGCAGGATGGCAAAGCCGACGAAGCGCATCATGCCACCGGCTGCGGAAAGGCCGCTGCTAAGCCACGTGGGGATGGCAGCGACGACGGCGGCACCGACGGCCTGGCCGCCGATGAAGAACAGGGTGACGACGACGCCAAAGATGAGGCCGAGCAGGCACATCGAGAGGTAGTTGATGTTCTCGATGCCCTTGGGGTTAGCCTCGGCGGCGTACTGGTCGCACTTGGACATGAGCGGCGACATGATCGTGAAGATCAGGGTGACGCCGTACTGGCCAAGCAGGGAGAACGGAATAGCAGTAGCGACAGCAGCGTTCGGGTCAAGCTTGAGGGTGATTGCCAGAATGGCCGCCATGATGCCACCGACAACCGCGTTAGGCGGCTGGGCACCTCCGATTGGCATGTTGCCAATCGTCATGAGCTGGTACGTGCCACCAACGATGAGGCCGGTCTGCACGTCGCCAAGGATGAGGCCGATCACCAAACCGGTGACGATCGGCTGATACAGAGACTCGAGGAAGCTGAACTGGTCGATAGCCGCGATGAACGTGACAATGAAGACCAAGATCACCTGGAGAGCTGAGTATTCCATCCTTGTTCCTCCTTTCCTATGGTTCCTAGTACCACGTGCCACGGATAGAGATAGAGCTATCGCTAACACCCGTCCCTCACGGGTGCGCACGACCAAACTAAGTTGTTGCGAAAAGTGCTGTGGGCTACTCGAAGAGTTTCGACGTAGGCTCGACCGGCGTGCTGGGCACGCGCTGGATCGAGAGCTCCACGCCCGCGTCCTGGAGCGCACGGAAGGCAGCAACGTCCTCGTCATTCACGGCAACAGAGGTTGCAACCTGGCGCTTGCCCTCGGACATGTGCATGTTGCCAATGTTGAGCTTCTTGATGGGCACGCCGCCCTTGACCAGGCGCAGCGCATCCTCGGGGTTCTCCACGATAAGGAAAATGTGCTGGCGGGCAGCGGCCTTGTGAATCACGTCAATGGTCTTCTGAACGGAGAAGTACCTGGTGGCAACGCCCTGCGGAGCGGCCATGTCCATGAGCTTCTGGCGCATCTGGTTGCTGGCAACGTTATCGTTGGCAACAAGGATCAGGTTTGCGCCGATGGTGCTCGTCCACTGGGTGGCGACCTGGCCGTGAATCAGGCGGTTGTCGATCCTGGTAAGAAGAATGTTGGGCTCAGCCATGCTTGCTTCCCCTTTCTCGTTCTCGCCCGCGTTCGTGGCGAGGCTTTTCCTTCTTGACTGCAGACGGACGAACTTACTGTGCTAGTGCGCGTTACTTTTTTGAGATCTCCTGGATCGCATACCTCGAGACCTCAATTACCGCTCCGGACTTGACCTCAACGTCGCAGGTCTCCTCACCAACGCGGACGAGCTTGCCAAAGAGACCGCCGGCAAAGGCAACACGCTGGCCAACCTTGAGGTTGGCGTGGAGCTCTGCGAAGTAGGCCTTCTGCTTGTTTGCCTTCACCGCGCTGTAGATCGCGTAGACAACGCCCATGATGGCAATGAGGATGAGCAGCGCCGCGCAGGCGGCAAGCACGTTCTGCCAGAAGTCCATTACAGGCCCAGCTCGTCAGAGTCGGCGTCAGACTCGTCGTCAACGGAGAGAACCATGTGGACAACGCCCTCCTTGCCCGCCTCGACGGCGCAGTCGACAAGTTCCTGCGTGGTGGACTCAGGAGTGCGGGTGGTGAGGACCTCGAGGAGCATGGGCAGGTTGGTGCCTGCGACAACCTCGACGCCAGGGGCCACCTGCGTGTTCATCATGGCCTGGTTGAACGGCGTGCCTCCCATGAGGTCGCAGAAGACAATCACGCCGTCGTTCCTCTCGGCTGACGCCGCAATGGCGTCGCCCAGCTTCTGGGGGAACTCGCCTGCCTCGTCCTCGTGAAACGGGACAACATCGAACTCCTCCTGCGGGCCAGCAATCATCTTAACGGAGCTGTCGAGACCAACGGAAAAGTCTCCGTGACCAGTGAGCACAAATCCGACCATGCAAGTCCTCCTCTGACGGGGTTCTTCATCACGCCACATAGGCTAGAAGACTTTTGGTTCCAACAAGGAACCTCTTTGTTACGCCCGTCGTACTTCTCGGTTACTGGTTATTACCACGTTTCAACTAACGCCACTTTACAAGACCTCCGCAATTAGTCCATAGAAAACTTGGTTATTCTTTGCTGCATGCCGTTTACGGTTAAATTCATATCGGTCACGGCACGTTATCGCAGGTAGTGGTACTAATTTGGAAATACCAGCATGTCTTGACGCATTAATTCTCGCATAGATGAGTAAGATTTCTGGTATATCCAGTGGTTGTTACCAACAGACAAACGGTACGTGTCGGATGGTTTCTTTCAGGAACTGGTATCTAAATTGCACCCCAGAAATACAGGAAGGAAGACCATGATTCTCACCGTTACGCTCAACACCTCTATCGACAAGGCCTACCGCATTTCCTCGACCCTCGAGCGCGGCACCGTCATGCGCGTGGCCGAGTGCATCGACAATGCCGGCGGCAAGGGCCTCAACGCATCGCGCTCGGTGGCAACGTGCGGCGAGGAGGTGCTCGCGACCGGCTTTGTTGGCGGCAACAACGGACGGCTCCTCTGCGAGCTGCTCGACCGCGACAAAATCCCCCACGACTTTGTCAAGGTAGCAACCGAGACGCGCTGCTGCGTGAACGTGCTCGAGCCCGACGGTCTCTCCACCGAGTTCCTGGAGCCCGGCCGCGAGGTGACGCCCGAGGAGCTCGCCGCCCTCGAGGAGCGGCTCGTCTCGCTCGTCTCGCGCGCGGACGTGGTCACCATGAGCGGCAGCTTCCCCAAGGGGCTGCCCGCCGACACCTATGTGCGTCTCATCAAGCTGGTTCGCTCGCAGGGCAAACCGTGCATCCTCGATACCTCCGGCGCCACGCTCAAGGCAAGCATCGACGCGCTCCCCACCATGGTGAAGCCCAACACCGATGAGATTGGTCAGATCCTTGACCGCAAGGTCTCCTCGGTGGACGAGGTCATCGGCGCGGCCCGCGAGCTCCACGAGCGCGGCATTGCGCAGGTAGTAGTCTCGCTCGGCGGCGACGGCGCCGTCATGGCGTGCGACGAGGGGACCTTCCGCGGCATTGCGCCCAAGATCGAGGTCGTGAACCCTGTGGGCGCCGGCGACACCATGGTTGGCGCCTTTGCCGTTGCCATGGCACGCGGCCTGAAGCCCGCCGAGCAGCTGCGCTATGCGATGGCCTGCGCAAGCGCCAACTGCATGTCTGCCTCCACCGGTCACTTTGACATGGAGGTCGCGCGCGGGCTCATGGACGGCACCCACGTGGAGCGTGTGGCCTAGGGGCAAGGCGCCTATCCTACTCCCCCACGAGCACCAACCGAGTGGCAACGTCCCCGAGGCAGCCGGCAACGGCTCCCTCGGGGTCTTTTTCCATCACGATGACGTCAGCGTCGCCCACGTCGCCAAAGAAGAAGAGGCCATGGGCACCCACCTTGCTTGCGTCCATGAGGACGCAGGTCATGCCCGCACAGGCGAGAAATGCTCGCTTGAGCTCGGCCATGCCCTCGTAGCCGGTCATGAAGCCGCGGCCGGGAGCAAAGGCCGTGGGGCACACAAAGGCAACGTCAGGCCGAAGCATCGAGAGCGCCGAGACGGCCACAGCACCGGAGGTGTAGCGGTGGCCCTTGCGCAGCGCGCCGCCCAGGAGCACCACCTCGGCCGAGGGCATGGAACGGTCAACGTAGTCGGCAATGGTGAGGTCTGCCGTCACGATGGTCACCTCGCCCCTCTCGCCAAGGGCGCGCACAAGCTCGAGGCCCGTGGTGCCTGTATCCACGAGCACGGACTGGCCCGGCTGCACAAGCGTCGCGGCAACACGGGCGATGGCGCGCTTTGCCTCAACGTTCACGTTGACGCGCAGGTCCTGGATAGACACCGTGAGGGTACGCGAGAGCGAGACCGCGCCGCCGTGGGTGCGACGCAACTTGCCGTCGCGCGCAAGGGCGTCAAGGTCTGCTCGCGCAGTGACGCGTGACACTCCTAGGGCGTCGGCCACCTCGGCAACCTGCACGGACGAGTTTCTCTCGAGCATCGAGAGAATTGCCGCGCGCCTCTCCTCTGCGAACTCGCTCATGCGATCCTCTCTGCGGGGTTGCGGAATCGATTTGCCCGGCATCTCGATTCCTCGCGGGATTGAGTTACCCGGTAAATCAATCCCGCCCCGTGTGTGTGCAAAATGTGTTTCCTTCTCTTTGTCTAAAAGAAAGATATCACAAGCATATTTCCTTCTTTTCTGCGTTTTGGAAAGCTCGGGACATCCCCCCGGAGGCCTGCAGGCACTGGTGGCTTGCGGTCGCTTTTCCTTGCTAACCTGCGGTGACACACATCTTAAGCAACGCCCGCGAGCGGGCACGATACAATCGCGTTGCCGATAAGGAAGCCCCACGGCACAGGCCGTGGGCACGTGAAGGGAGAGCGCGATGCTCGTCACAACCAAGGAAATGCTGCTCGACGCCCAGGCCGGCCACTACGCCGTGGGTGCGTTCAACGTGGAGAACCTCGAGTTCGTGATGGCCGTCGTCAAGGCAGCCGAGGACAAGCACTCCCCCGTCATCATGCAGACCACCCCGGGCACCATCAAGTACGCCAACCTCGACTACTTTGCCGCTATGGTGCGCGTTGCCGCCGAGAACGCAAGCGTCCCCGTAGCGCTGCACCTCGATCACGGCGACGGCTTCGACCGCTGCATGCAGGCACTGCGCGCCGGCTACACCTCGGTCATGATCGACGGCTCCCACGTGCCCTTCGAGGAGAACATGGCCCTCACCGAGAGCGTTACCAAGGTCGCCATCGCCATGGGCGTGCCCGTGGAGGCCGAGCTCGGCAAGGTTGGCGGCAAGGAGGACGACGGCCCAGCGGTCAAGGGCGAGAACCCCTACACCGACCCCGATGAGGCCGAGGAGTTCGTGAACCGCACCAAGTGCAGCTCTCTTGCCGTTGGCGTGGGCACCGCTCACGGCGTCTACAAGGGCACCCCGCACATCGAGCAGGGCGTCCTCAAGGAGATCCGCAACCGCGTCGACGTGCCGCTGGTCCTTCACGGCACCTCCGGCGTGCCTGACGACCAGGTTGCCGAGGCCATCCGCAACGGCATCTGCAAGGTGAACTACGCCACCGAGCTGCGTCAGGCGTTCACCCGCGGCTTCATGGGCTACATGGCCGAGAACCCCAACAACTTCGACCCCAAGAAGCCCTCGAAGCCCGGCATGGAGGAGATTTACAAGGTCGTTGCCTCCCACATGGACAACCTGGGCTCCACCAACAAGGCGTAGACGCACGCACAGTGCGACGTGCGGCCCGGACGGCATGTGCCCTCCGGGCCGCTTTTTGTATCGCGGGATGCCCGTCCCTCTCAGTTATTGTGCCGCAGGGCGCCCGTCCCTCTCAGTTATTGAACGTTATTCCTGATTGATTCTGTATTTGCCCAGTTGAGGTTCATCAAGCTCTAGAGAATCGCGCAATAATTCTGTCCAACGTATGGGCGCGGAGACACAAAGAGCCCCTTGCAGCGCACCCGTCGCTCACCGGAGCGTTGCTTTCGCTCGTTTGCCGTTCAGAAGGTCTGGCGAAACTGTCGTCTAGGCCTTCTCGGCGCGCTTCTTCTTGATGCCAACCACAAGACGCCAGGTCGCAATGCCTACAAGTGCCACCGAAACCACGCGCAGCACGGCAAGCAGCGTAAGTCCGGGCGTCGTGATGGCCGAGCTTCTCGGCCGTGCCGCAGAGACGTCACCCGTGGCGTCCACATAGCTCTCGTTTGCCACACGCGCATCGAGGTAGGCGAAGAGGAAGTCCTTTGTCGCACGGCGCAGCTCGCTCACGTAGCTGGCAGAGCTTGGGTTAGACGTGAGAGACCCGCCGGACATCTGCATCCAAAGGTCTCCGCCATGCCGCAGCATCTGGTCGCCGTTCATGTAGGCGGTATGGTCAGAGAAGTCCGTCACAACAACCCCGTTGAAGCCCCACTCGCCACGAAGCACGCCTGCGAGCAGGGCCTCAGAGCCGCCCGCCCACACCGCGCCAACGCGGTTGTAGGAGCTCATGAGCGCCGTTCCGCCGTAATCCTCCACCACGGTTCGGAAGGGCTCGAGGTACGTCTCGCGGAGTGTCTGCTCGGAGAGCCAGGTATAGACGCCGTCGCGGTAGACGTACGCCTCGCCGTCGTTGAGCGCCAGGTGCTTGACGTAGCAGTACACGCCCGCGTCGCGCGCGCCCGCCACCACGCTGCCGCAGGTCTGCCCCACAAGCAGCGAGTCCTCGGAGAAGTACTCGTAGTTGCGCCCGCCAAGGGGGGTGCGGTGGAGGTTCGCACACGGCGCATACCAGCCAGAAAGCCCTCGCTGCGCCGCCTGCTCCCCACAGACGAGCCCCGCCTGCCGGGCAAGGTCGCGGCTCCACGTCTGAGCGAGCACAACGGCGCAAGGGAAGCCCGTTCCAGGGTTGGTGGGCACAAAGCTCTCGATCTGCGCCGGGCCATCAAGCTCGCGGGTCTCGGACATCCTCCCCACCGAGGCAAGCGCCGAAGCGCCGGAATAGGCATTGGTGACCAGCTGCTCCATCTCGGCAACCGTGAGCTGGTCGAGGAGGCTGTCCCATTGCGGGTCGTTGTAGTTGGCTCCCAGCTTGCGCCCCAGGCCCGTGATGACGCCGTTCCTCTCGATGGCCAGGCCGTTGCGCGCCCCAGTTGTGGGCATTGTTGCGCCGCGGGCATCGTCGGCAGCACGTTCCTCGTCCGTGTACAGGTTGAGCGCAGCAACGCTTGCGGGCATGGTACGCGTCGAGGCAACCTCCGGATAGGTTCCCGCAAAGTCAGCGCGCGAGAGGTACGTGATGTCCTGACCGGTGCCAAGCCCGTCTGCACTCACACCATCCGTGACATCCTGGCCGGTGAAGCGGTTGGTGACCTGTACGCCGGTCTTCTCGTCTACGGGAAACTGCCGTCCCTGGGAAAGCGCAAGCGATAACGTTGCGCCCTCGGCGTCATCCACGGTATGGGCGTCGTGCCGCAGCGTGAGCGTGTACGTTCCGGGGTCAAGCTCCCACCCGGCAAAGCCGTTGCCGTTTGCGTCGTAGCAGTCGTAGCTCGCCATGGCGCGAGCGCTCACGGTAAGGGTGACGTCCTCTGACTCGCCCGGCGCAAGCTGGCTGGTCTTGGCGTAGTCCCCCAGCACGACGGCGCTCTTCTCGATGCCGCCCGCTATGTAGGGGGCGCTGTAGTAGAGTTCGACCACGTCGCGCCCGGCAACGCTGCCCGTATTGGTAACACGAACGGTGACCGAAGCGCTGTCTCCCAGCTCGGAGCCCTGCTGCGGCGCGTCGACAACCTGCCAGTCAAACGTGGTGTACGAGAGCCCAAAGCCAAACGGATACTGAACAACGCCCTGGTAGCCCGTACCATGCTCGTTGGATACGTTACCCCAGAAGCCCTCGGCGTCCCCTGTCTCGTACCACTTGTAGCCCACGTAGATGCCCTCGGAGTAGTCCACGTACGAGACCTGGTCATAGCCTTCGGGTAGCGCAAAATTGCCGTTTTGGGTGCCGTCCGCGGGATAGAGACCATCGGCCGAGGTGTAGGCCCCCACGTGATTGCTCGCGCTGGCATAGGCCGGCGCGGTCGAGAAATCGTACGCGTAGGTGTCTGCCGTGCGCCCGGAGGGGTTCACCTCGCCCCACAGAATCTGCGGCAGCACCTCGGCGCCGTACTGGCCCGTGTAGCCCGCAAGCAGCACGGCGTCAATGCCAGGCGTGGAGTCAAGGGCGCCCAGCGCCATGGCGTTTGCCGAGTTCACCACCACAATGACGTTCTTGTACGTGGCACCCACATAGGCGAGGAGAGCCTCCTCCTCAGTCGAGAGGTCAAGCGAGGTCCTGCTGGCGTCCGTTTCCACCGAGCCGTTCTTCTCTGATACCTTGTACTGCACAAGCGGCATGTCGTTGCTCTCGCCCGCGTAGCGTTGCAGCACCACGATGGCAGTGTCCGAGAAATCCTGCGCGTTTTGCAGCAGCTCGTCGGTGTAGCACGTGCGGTCCGCAATCGAGGGCTCGTAGAGCACACTCGATTCCTCCGGTTTGCTCGAGAGAGTCTTGGGGCGCTTCCCGGCGGCATGGAAGTCCTGGTACATGGCCGTAAGCTCGGTGTTTGTCTCGATGCCGGCATCGTTCAGCGCCGAGATGAGGTCCGTCTCCACCGAGGTCACGCAACCGGAACCCGAGCCGCCGCCCAGCCAGTCGACGGATGCCCACCCAAAGACGTTCACCTTGGTGACGTCGCTCGAGAGTGGCAATGTGCCGTTGTTGGCGAGAAGGACGGCCCCCTGGGCCTCGACCTCGCTTGCCAGCTGGCGCGCAGCGTCATTGGTCGTGGCAACGGTCTCCTCGGGGGGTTTGTCCACAAGCGTGCCAAAGAGCCTTGTGACCACGGGGCTCACGCTGTTCTCGAGAATGAATCCCACGACCATCACGACAACCATGAACGCCACGGCAAGCGCAAAGAAGACCTTCTTGCGCGTCATGTGCGCACCTGGCGTCGCTGACCTCCTCCCGGCACCTCGCTGAATGTCTCTCCTCGAATGGGGCATACCCGTACCTACCCTTTCTTAGGGACATCAAGCGCCCCGGGAGACCAACGCTCCCGCGCTACGCGAGAACCACGCGACTCCTGCCGTCCTTACCAGCCGTGGCACTGGCCACAATGCCGCCTGGGTCCTTGTCCATGATGACAGTATCCACGTCGGTTGGTGCGGCAAAGCGCACAAAGGAGCGGGCAGCCCCCACCTTGGAGGCATCCATGAGGATGATGGTCTTTCTCGCATGGCGCATGAACTCGGCCTTTGTGGTGGCCGTGCGCTCGAACTCGGCAAGGAAGCCAAAGTCTGGCTCAAAGGCGTCAGCGCCGAGAAACACCTTGTCAAGGTAGATATCAGAGAGTGACGAGGCCACCATGGTGCCGGCGAAGTGGCGGTACTCGCGGCCCAGGATGCCGCCCGTGCACACGGGTGTGGCATGCGGGAGGAACTGCTCGATGTAGATGAGACCGTTGACATCGTTGGTGATAATCGTGATGCCGCGCTTCTCGGTAAGGCAGTGGAGAAACGCGAGCGTCGTGCTGCCGGAACCCACGAGGATCGTCTCGCCGTCCCTCACAAGCTCCGCTGCCTTGCGGCCAATTGCCTGCTTGGCATGGGCATTCTTGTGCACGCGCTGCGGAACCGCCGGAATCACGAGCTGCGTCACGGGCACGGCCCCGCCGTGAGTTCGTTTGAGCTGCCCCTCGCGCTCCATGGCATCAAGGTCCGTCCGGGCAGTCACCGAGGAGACGCCGCAGTGGTCGCAGATTTGCGTGACCGAGACGGTCCCGTATTCTTGAATCACGTCGAGGATGTACTTCTGCCGCTCCGCAGCAAGCATCCGTGAGTTCTTGGGCGACGGCATGGCTCTACTCCACCACCTCCACGCAAATCGACTGCGCAAGCTGGTCGACAAGGGCAAAGTCACCAAGGCCCGCGCTCATGGCAACGTTGGCACCCGTCGCCATGGCACGCGTGAGCGCCGGCTCCACCTGCGTGCGATCGGCCAGCCACAGCGAAAGGAAGCTCGCAAGCGTTGCGTCACCGGCACAGGCCGTGGAGAGAACGTCGACCTTCGCTGCGTTGGCATGCCAGACATGCTCGCCGTTGAAGAAGTAGGCGCCCTCGCCTCCGAGCGTGAGAAGGATGTTCTTAGCCCCAGCGTCGTGGATGGTGTGGAGCGCAGAGACGATGTCCTCCTCGCTCTTCACGTCCACGCCAAAGATGGCCGCGACCTCCTCGTCGTTGGGCTTGATGAGCAACGGCCCCTTCTCCACCAGCTGGCGCAGGTGTGGGTGGGAGATGTCCAGGACAAACTCGGCGCCCTTCTCGCGCACCACATCGATGAGCTCGTCGTAGTATGCGGGCCCAATGCCCGTGGGCAGGCTCCCGGAGACAACGAGGCACTCAAGGTCATCCAGTCCTCGGATCAGCTTGAGCATCTCCTCCTGCTTGGCAGGGTTGACCTCGGCGCCGGCATTGGGGAACTTGTACTCCCCCTCCGGCGTGGTAAGAAACACGTTCACACGCGTGATGCCGTCAATCTGGACCGGCATCACCGGGCATACCCTTGCTGCCTCGCGAACGATGTAGTCACCCGAGAAGCCTCCAAAGAAGCCCAGGATCTTGGAGTCGATGCCGTAGTGCTTGAGCGTAAACGAGACGTTCAGGCCCTTACCGTTTGGCGTGTAGACCGCGTCGCGCGTTCTGTTGACATGCTCGGTCGATATGGTGTCCGAGGTGATGTTCATGTCGATTGCCGGGTTGGTGGTAAGTGTGTAAATCATTGAGCTTCCCTTAATCGTTCTCGACGCGTGTCAAGCGATTGATATCGCCGTACTAGAAAGGGGACCCGACGCGCAGGCGACGGGTCCCCAGCACGAACCTCAGACCGGATGCCCGGTCATCTAGCTCTCGAGACCGCTGTTGATGAGACCCGCGATCTCCTGCGGATCTGCGGAGGCAAGCACCTTCTCGCGGAAGTCTGCGTCCATGAGAAGCACCGCAACCTTGGAGAGCAGGCGAAGCTGCTCGGTCTGGGTGCCGTCATCGGGGATGAGCAGGGCGATGGCGCAACGGACGGGCTTGGAGTCCATGGTTGCCCACTCGACCTCGCAGGAGAACTTCACCACGGTGACGGTTGGCGTGCTGACCTCTGCGGTCTTGGCGTGCGGGATGGCGAATCCGCCCATCATCCCCGTAGTTCCCTCTGCCTCGCGCGCCTTGAAGGCCTCGAAGACCCTGTCGACGTCATGAGCAACACCGTAGGAGACGGCTGTCTCGGAGAGGAACCCCAGCACCTCGTCCACCGTGGTTGCGGGATTGTCTACGTAGACATGGGATGACGGAACGAACTCGCTCATGCGCTCTCCTTACTCCACGACCTTGTCGCCGTTCTTATGGTATTCGTTGCGCTTGAAGATGACGTAAAGAATACCGCCAACAAGGACGCCAGCAAAGATTGCAATGAGCCACAGGTACCAACCGTCAACGACGGGCAGGACCAGGAAGCCGCCGTGAGGCGCGGGGTCATGGACACCAAAGAGGATGGTGAGGATTGCGGCGATCGAGGAGCCGCACATCATGATGGGCATCACGGGCCAGATGTTCTTGGTCATGAACGGGATTGCGCCCTCGGTGATGTGGGTGCAGCCCAGGACGATGTTGACGATACCGGCGTCATGGTCTTCCTTGGAGAAGTACTTCTTGCCCACGATGACGGCAAAGGCGGTAATCAGCGGAGGGACGATGCAGGCAGCGGAGACGGCAGCCATGAAGTTGGTGCCGAAGTTGTAGGTCGGGGTGCCGATGCCAGCCTGAAGCGCCTCAGTAAGAAGCGCGGTGCCGGTGACGTAGGCAGCCTTGTTGACTGGGCCGCCCATGTCGAACGCGCACATGCAGCCGATGGCGAGGCCGAGGACGATGGGGCCGGAGGCCTCGAGGCCCTCGAGGAAGCTCATCATGCCGGTGTTGATGGCGGCCATGGGGCCGGAGATGCCGAGCATGATAAGACCGGTGATGAAGGTGGAGAGCAGCGGGTACAGGAAGATGGCCTTGAGACCGTCGAGGTTCTTGGGCATGCCGGAGAGCAGTTTCTCCAGGCCGACGATCACGTAGCCGGCAACAAAGCCGCCGACGATGCCGCCGAGGAAGCCAAAGCCCACGCCCGCGCCACCGGCGTCGATGAGTCCGGTCTCAGGAGAGACGGGCAGGCCGGTGATGGCAATCATGCCGGCAACAAAGCCGGGGACCAGAGCGGGGCGCTTGCCGATGGACTCAGCGATGTAAGCCGCGAGGACCGGCACCATGAGGTTCATGGCGATGCCACCGATGATCTTGAGCATGGCGGCGAAGGAGTTGTAGTCAGACGCAGTGGAGTCGAAGGACGTGATGCCCCAGAGGAACGAGACGGCCGTGAGGACGCCGCCGGCAACCACGAAGACGAGCATGTGGCTGACGCCGTTCATCAGGTGCTTGTAGATGATATGACCCACGGACTCCTTCTCCGTAGATGCGGAGCTGTCGCTCGAGGCGTTTGCGACCTCATCGGCGAGCTCGCCCTCGGCCTTGGCTGCCAGAGCCTTGTCGATGAGCCCCTCGGGGTCCTTGATCGCTGCGGTCACGCCGACGCTCACCATGGGCTTGCCGGCGAAGCGCTCGGCCTGAACGTCCTTGTCGGCAGCGACGATGACGGCCTTCGCAGCCTTGATCTGCGCGGGCGTCACCTCGTTCTCGATGCCGACCTGTCCGTGGGTCTCGACCTTGATGGTGAGGCCCTTGGCCGCGGCGGCCTTCTCGAGGGCCTCCTTAGCCATGTAGGTGTGGGCGATGCCCGTTGGACAACCGGTAGCGGCAATGAGGTCGTACGTCGTGTCTTCGGCCATACCTTCACTCCCCTCTCTTTACGGCGCTTGGGGCGCCGCTTCCCTGCGGTCCCGTGGGACCGCGTCCCATGGAGGAGCGAAACTTCTTCACATCTCCTCCCAAAACCGGCCACAACTCTACCACAAAAGCGTAAGTTTGCGAGAAGAAACGAAGAAAAACGAAAGTGTCAGGTCACAATGCCGCCAAACGGTAGGTCAGCGACTGGCAACGGCATTATGTTAGAGAAGAAGCGCGCCCGCGCGGTGGATGTACCACCCCGCAGGCGCACCCTGCTCGCGAAACCTTTATTCGTCTACCCTACTTGCCTGCCTGGGAGCGCTTGCGAAGCTCGAGCGCCTCATACGCGCAGCCGTACATGGCCGCCTGGTTGCCCAGCGAGGCCGCCTCGATGGCAACGTCCTTGCACGTGGGAAGCGCGTGCGCTTGGAAGCGACGGCGCAGCTCGGGCGCGAAGGTGGCAAAGGATCCCGCCACGCCACCGCCAATGAGGTACATGGCCGGGTCGACCACGCAGGAGACCTGCGACATGGCCTGCGCGAGGTACTCGCACATCTGGTCGACGGCGATCTTTGCGCACTCGTCGCCCTTAGCAAGCGCACGGAAGACCGAGAGGGTATCGGTGGCGTGCTCAACGTGGACCGGAGTCACGCCGCGGCGCTCGCACTCCTCGAGGTAGAGGCGCACGATGCCCTTGGCCGAGGCGTACTGCTCGAGGCAGCCGTGGCGGCCGCACCCGCAGGTCTCGGTCTCGTTGGGGTTCACGGTGATGTGGCCAATCTCGCCGCCGGCGCCAAATGCGCCCGCCACCAGGCGACCGTTCACCACGACGCCGGCACCCACGCCCGTGCCAAGCGCAATGAGCACAAAGCTCGAGACGCCGTGGGCGACGCCAGCCCAGAGCTCGCCCAGCGCGGCGGCATTTGCGTCGTTCACAAAGGCGATGGCAGCGTTGGGGAAGGCGGCGTTGATGGCAGCAACAAGACCATCGGGATCGAGCTGGATGTTGGGCAGGAAGCCCACCTTGCCGTCATCGGCAACAGGGCCGGGAATGTCCAGGCCGCAGGCAATAACGTCCTCGGGAGTGTTATCGTGGGCCGCCAGCAGGTGCGTCAGGCCGTCGGTCACAATGGCGAAGGCCTCCGCGTTCACAAGCGCGGGCGTGGGGATCTTACGCTCCTCGAGCAGCTCGCCCTCGGGCGAGAAGAGCCCCGCCTTGATGCTGGTTCCTCCGATGTCGATACCAAGGACGGCTTGCATGTCTTCCCCTCTCGGTTAGGTCTTCGGAATTGTGCGCCCCCACTGCCAGGCGATGCGGCGGCACCAGCTATCATCCCACGACCATGGTGGCTATGCACGGCTCATAACGCAAAAATGGTCGGTCCCAACAGCAGCCATCGACATGCGCGCAACGGCCACCGGCACGCGCACGGGGTGCCCACAGCCATGGGCTACACTCGTTGTCCTTGCAGTCGATCCGTGTGCCCCTTCGGGGCAGTCTGGAGGCATCATGACCGACAACGCGCCCTCCGCGATGAATGCGGCGCTTTCCAATCCCAAGCAGGACATGGCGGACCTTGACCGGCTCGAGCGCCGGCGCTTCGCCCTTCGCTACGCACTGGACGAGATAGCAACCCTTGGTCCCTCCATCGATCCCCCCAAGGCCACCGAGGAGCGCGCAGAGGCCTCTGCGATCCTCGACGAGGAGGCAACGCGCCTGCTCTGCGCGCCAGAGGTTGGCCCCCTGCTCGACCGGCTCGAGTCCAACGCCGGCATCATTGGCGAGACGCGCACCGCCCAGGTCAAGATCTTGAAGCGTGACCGCAACTCGCTCGTTGGCGTGCCCGCAGACGAGCGTGCTGCATTCTGCCGCCTTGCCGTCGAGGCCAACGACGTCTGGCGTCGCGCCAAGGCGGCAAACGACTGGGCAAGCTTCGAGCCCTACCTCGACCGCCTCGTGGCTGCCCGCGTGAGCATGGCAAACGCGATGAACCCGGACGCAGACCCCTATGACGTCTGGCTGGACCAGTACGAGCACGGCACGAGCCGCGCCTTCTACGACCCCTTCTTCGAGCGGGTCAAGAAGTGCGTGGTGCCGCTTTTGGCCGAGTGCATGGAGGCGCCGAGAAAACCCAGCCACCGCGTGGTCGACGGCACCTTCGACGAGCGCCGCCAGTGGGACCTCGCCCGTGACCTGGTGCGCATTGAGGGAGTGGACGCCGAGGCCCTGTGGCTTGGCTCGACCGAGCACCCCTACACAGGCGGACCCTCAACGGGCTTTGTGGCCATCGCAAGCCACGTCTACCCGGACAACGTGCTCTCGAATGTCTTCAGCATGCTCCACGAGGGCGGGCATGCCATGTACGAGCAGAGCGTCGACCCTGCCTACCGCTTCACCTCGCTCAAGGGCGGCACCAGCTCGGGCATGCACGAGTCGCAGTCGCGCTTCTTCGAGAACTACGTGGGCAGGAGCGAGGCCTTCTCCGAACCGCTGGCACGACTTCTCGCCAAGCACTTCCCCGGACAGCTTGGCCGCATGACGGCCCACCAGCTCTACATGGCCGAAAACTGCGCGGAGCCCGGCCTCATCCGCTGCGATGCCGACGAGCTTACCTATCCCCTGCACATCCTGGTGCGCTACGAGATCGAGCAGCTGCTCTTCTCGGGCGAGGCCAAGGCGGCAGACGTCCCGGGGCTCTGGGCCGATCGCTACCGCGAGTACCTGGGCGTAGAGGTGCCCACGGACACCGAGGGCGCCCTCCAGGACACCCACTGGTCCGACGGCGATTTTGCCTACTTCCCCACCTACGCGCTGGGCAGCGCCTTTGGCGCGCAATTCAAGGCGGCCATGGTGCGCCAGGGCGTGGACTTTGACGGTTGTTGCGCCGCGGGTGACCTCGCGCCCATCCGAGAGTGGCTGCGCACCAACATCTGGCACTGGGGTCGCGCCAAGGACTCCGCGCAGCTCATCCGTATGGCGTGCGGCGAGGACTTCGAACCGCGCTACTACACGGACTACCTCGTCGAGAAGTTCTCAGCGATCTACGGGCTGGGGAGGTAGCGTGCGTGCGCTGATTCAGCGGGTCGAGCAGGCGTCGGTCGAGGTAGAAGGACACGAGGTAGGTTCCTGCGACGCGGGCTACCTCGTGCTTCTCGGCGTTGGCCCTACCGATACAGAGGACACGGCCAGGCGCATGTGGGAGAAAATCCGCAAGCTCCGCATCTGCGCGGACGAGAACGGGCGCACCAATCTCTCGCTTGTGGACGTGGGCGGATCTCTTCTCGTGGTGAGCCAGTTCACGCTCTATGCGGACGCGCGCCACGGCAACAGGCCCTCGTTTACGGGAGCCGCCCCAGCGGAGCTCGCAAACCACCTCTACGAGCTCTTCTGCGAGCAGGCCGAGAAGGACCTGGGCCAAGGCCGCGTGGGACGCGGCGTGTTTGGCGCTCATATGCGCGTGAGCCTTGTGAACGACGGGCCCTTCACCGTGATGCTCGACTCGCAGGAACTTGGACTGTAGCGCCAGTCCCGCAGCACGGCCGCCCTGCGCAGGTATCCGTGGGGCCCAACGTGCTAGAGTCTTCCAAGATGGCGGATAACGGCATCAACGCAAGCGGACAAAAGTCCGCACCCTCGGCCCAGCGGTACAGACAAGAGGATCATCATGAAGGGTTTCTTCAGCGAGTTCAGGGAGTTCATCTCACGTGGCAACGTTATGGACATGGCAGTTGGCGTCATCATTGGCGGCGCGTTCACTGCCATCGTCAACTCCCTGGTTGGTGACATCATCCAGCCGCTCATCTCGGGCCTCACGGGTGGCGGCGAGCAGATTGGCCTCGTGGTGAACGTTGGTGCCGCCCAGCTCAACTTTGGTGCGTTCATCTCGGCCGTTATCAACTTCATCATCATTGCGTTCATCATCTTCTGCCTGGTCAAGAGCATGAATAAGCTCGCTGAGGAGGCCAAGAAGCTGGCTGGCAAGCAGGAGAAGGAAGAGGAGGCCGCAGCCCCCATCTGTCCACACTGCCTTGAGGAGGTCAAGGCTGGGGCCACCCGTTGCCCGCACTGCGGTGGCGAGATTCCCGGTGGCGCAAAGCCCGCGGCATAGCGGCCACGCAACAGAGAAGGAAAAGCGGCGCCCGGAGGCCTGTACCTCCGGGCGCCGCTGCTATGGGGCTACATTTCGACACATAACACCGTATTGAGAAGAGAGACTGTCCATTTTTTGCCCGAGAACACCTGCCAGACGGGACAGCGTATGACAACGGGTCGAAAGGCCTACGCACGCTCGGGGAGGTGCGAGGTGATGAGTGTCATCTCGCCCGTCAGTCGGACGTCGCCAGATCCGAAGGGCGCCAGGAAGTGGCTGCCGGCGCTCACGGCGTGCTCGACACCTGACCCGTCGCAGACGCTACCAGAACCTTCGATCACCGAGAGGCACATGAACGGCCACGGCTGCGCAAGCGTCTTCTCGCCTGAGACGCGTACGCGCTCCACATCGAAGTTGGGGCAGGCCATGAGCTCGGTCACGCCGTCCTTCTCGGGTGCCGTAACCGTGCCGCTTGTGGGCGGAACCTGCCCATAGTCCACTACGTCGAGCGACTGCTTCACGTGGAGCGGGCGCTTGGTGCCATCGGACTGTATGCGATCGTAGTCGTACACCCGATACGTGACGTCGGAGGACTGCTGGGTCTCCAGGATGAGGGTGCCGCCCATGATGGCGTGGATGGTCCCCGGCTCGATGCGGAAGAAGTCGCCGGGATGGATGGGCACGTAGTTGAGCATGTCGTCCCAGCGGCCCTCCTCTATCATGGCCGCAAGCTCCTCTCGGCTCTTGGCGCGCTGACCCACGATGATGCGCGTGCCAGGCTCGCAGTCGATTACGTACCAGCACTCGCGCTTGCCCAGCGAGCCGTTCTCGTGCTCGGCGGCATAGGCGTCGTCCGGGTGCACCTGCACGGAGAGGTTCTCGCGCGCGTCCAGGATCTTGATGAGCAGCGGGAAGCGGTCGCCCTCGGCGCCAGAAAAGAGCTCGTGATGGCTCTCCCAGAGCTCGGAGAGGTGCTGGCCGTCAAACTCGCCGCCGTCGACAACACAGTCGCCGTTAGGATGGGCCGAGATGCCCCAGCACTCGCCAATGGGGCCATCTGGAATCATGTAGCCAAAGCGCTTCTCGAGCTCGCGTCCGCCCCAGATCTTCCCATGGAAGATGGGCGCAAGAAAGATGAGGTCCCGTGCCATACCAGCCGCAGCGTCTGCCATATGAGCCACCCTTTCCAAGGTCACGATTGCCGCACTCATCATACGATTTGCGGGCCGCAGATTACTCCGCGGCCCGCAATGTACATGGCTGTGATACGTACTTCTTCAGGTTAGCTGAGGCAATCACGCGCCATCGTTGCTGGGGGAATCGTCCGAAGGCTCATCTCCCCCGTGCCGGGCAATGTACTCGGCGGAGGAGAGGGTCCTCCCCAGGTCGCGTCTGCGGCGGGCGCGTGCGGCCTCGAAGCGCCGACGGGAGGTCTGCATGGCGCGGCGCTGCCGCTCAAGGGCCTCGTTTGCGCTCTCCTCGCCCGAGACGATGCTGCTCAGGGCGTGGACGGGGTGTGCCGGCGCGGTCACGCGCACAAGCGAGGTGAGCACGGGAACAACAAGCACCGTGATGGCCCCCGCCGTCACGAGGACCGATGCATCCTGGCTGGTCATGGCGCCCGCATCCACCACAATCTGCGTGATGGCAACCACCAGCGGGAGCGCCATCACGCAATAGGCCGTGGTCACAAAGCGCTCCTGCGGCTCCATCATGCGCGTCTCGGGATTCACGCGCAGCGAGACGGCCACAGAAACCCCGCGCACGGCAATCAGGAGCCCAATGAAGAGGAAGAGTAGGCCAGGGTCAGCCAAGGCAGCCGAGAGGTCAATGCCAGCCCCGGATATCACGAAGAACGCAGGGATGAGAAAGCCGTTGCCAATGGCCTCCAGGCGCGTCTCCAGCTCATCGCTGCCATCCGGGAAGAAGACGCGCAGCACAAAGCCAGCGGCAAAGGCACCAAGCACGGAGTCAAAGCCAGCCACCTCGGCAAGGAAAAGCAAAAACACAAGGAGGAGCACCACCAGGCGCAGCGGCGTCTGCGTGGTGGCACCGGCGCTCGACCGCACAAAGTCGCGAAAGCGCGCGCCAATGCGCGCCGTGGACGTGGAGAGATGCGCGATGCGCACGCAGACCAGCATGAAAACGACAAGGACGATCACCGTGACAAGCAGCGACCTCGTGGAAAGCATGAGCGCCACCGCAATGACGGGCAGCACCTCGCCCGTGGCGCCGTAGGCAGTGACCGCGCGCCCCACGCTCGTGTTGGTAAGGTCGCGGGCGCGCATGATGGGAGCCAGGGTACCGTAGGCCGTGGTGGTGAGCATGATGGCAAAGGCAATGCCCGCCATGCCAGTAAAGCGGCTGAAGCCCGTGAGGCTCACGAGCGCGATGGCCGCCGCAAGCGAGATGCCCCAGCAGATGGAGGCGTGGCGCCCCATGGTGCCCACAAGCTCGGAGGGCTTAATCTCGTAGCCCGCCATCAGGAAGAGAAAGGCCATGCCCAGCTCAGAAACAAGAGAGAGGGCGCCTCCACTTGTCCTTATGACGTCTGCCCCATAGGGGCCGAGAAGCGCACCGGCAAAGACAAGGAAGACGACCTCTGGGATGGCCCTGCCGGGGACAAGGCTTGCCACAAAGGGGGCAAGCGCTGCCACCAGCATGGTCACCGAGAGCGAGAGGAGCTGACTCACCATGGCGTTATCTCCTCTCACACCTTTGGGTTCTTGCGTTACCTCTTGAGCGAGGCCTCCAGGCCACCACGCACGAACGCCGACGTCTCGGTAAGGTGGCGCGAGATGGCACAGGGATCATCGTCGCTGGCAAGGATGTCGATGAAGGCATCTGCACACATGGTAGCAAGGAGACGAGAAGAGAAGCCGTCGGAATCCTGGCCCTTCTTCTTTGACACTCGGCTCTCGATGCTGGACGCAATCTCATCAACCTTGGAGTCAAGGTACTTCTTGACCACAGGGTTGTCGCGGTTGCTCAGGACGATCTTGGGAACCAGCGGGTACTGCTGGAGAAGCTCGGCGAGGCCGTCGGGCAGCTCCTCGACGTTAGTGGGCTCACCAGCTCCGTCGCAAATCACCGCAAGATCGCGCTCAATCCACGTGGCGAGAATGGTGGGGAACTCGCTCATCAATGGAGAGACCACGCTATTGAACAGGTCTTCCTTGCTGTCAAAGAAGAAGTACAGAGCTCCCGTGGTCACACCAGCCTTCGAGCAAATCTGACGCAGGGACGCTCCCTCGTACCCGTACTCGGCAAACTCCTCTGTGGCTGACGCGATGAGCCCCCTCTTTGTCTCACCGCTGTCGGTCTGGGCCTTTCTCGACATCTGGCTACCGCCTTTTCTCCCTCTTGAGCATGTGGCTAGATAGTGCTAATGCCCCCTCGGCACTAGCCCGTACCTGCAGTGCATTATGAGCACAATAGGTTATTGAATATGCGTAAGAAGTGCAGCATTTGATAGAAATTCAAGAAACTTCCCCTTGGCTTACTTCTGCGCCCTAGGGCCGTGCGTCCTTGGGTCGCAGGAAGTGGTCGCACACATTGCTGCGACGAAGGTATTCCTTCCCATACGGATCCACAACGGGCACCAGGTCATCGGGGTTATTTGCAAAGAACATGTCGGGCTCCTTGTACACGTGGGGCACGGCCAGCGTGTATCCACGACTGCAGGAGCCTTGGTACATTCCGGTCTCTTTGTTTATGGCAAAAGAGCCATAGATGCACTCGGTGCAGTGAAAACCAGCCATGAAACCCTCCCTGTACAAATCCGTAGAACTGTGGGTGCCTTAACCCGCACGCGCATGCCAGTTGTCTAGCCTATCTCGCCTTTTGCGAGAAGGTCGCGCACCTCGAGTAGGCTTGCGCACACGCGAGAGGCAATCCCCCTGATCTCGTCGTTTGGCTGGGCGAGGTCGGGAACCATCACGGTGAAAAAGCCTCCCGCAGCACCGGCACGCACTCCGTTGAAGGAGTCCTCGAGCACCATCGTACGCGAGGGCGTGGTACCAAGGCGCCGGGCGGCCTCAAGGAAGATATCGGGGGCCGGCTTTGCGCGAGAGACCTCGCTCGTGGGGACAATGGCCTGGAAACGGTCGATGGCGCCAATAAAGCGCAGGTTGCGATCGATGCCCTCCTTCGAGGATGACGAGGCAACGGCGCAGGGGACGCCCCTCTCGCCCAAACAGGCAAGAAGCTCGTCAAGACCTAGCTTCTTCTCGACGCCCTGCGAGAAGACCTTCTCGGCAAGGGACGAGAAGTACGCCCAGAACGCCTTGGTGTCGAGCTGGGGGCTCACCATCTCGTGAAGAATTCGGGTGGCGGTATCGCCGGCAGAGCCACGCACCGCGTCGGCAATGCCGGGCGGAACGGAATAGCCAAAATGGGCCAAGGCCGGCTCCCAGCACTCCCCCCACACGGGCTCAGTGTCGACCATCAAGCCGTCCATGTCGAAGATGACGCCGTCGAACATCTGGCGCACCCCTTCCATCGTTTTCCCAGGCACACTTAAAGATGTAGGGTACCCTAACTGGGAAGCCCCGAAACTCCTTCACTTCATCGATACCTTATTGACGTCGTTGGGAGGCTGACCGTAATGCCAGGTATGGGGACTGTGGTGGTCTGCTCGCTTGCGGTGGGCTATGTCTGCGGGTCCTTCCTCACGGCAGAGCTGGTGAGCAAGCACGTGAGCGGTAAGAGCGCCTTCGACGTGGGCATGGGCAACCCCGGCATGGCAAACATGGGAGCAACCTACGGTACCGGTTGGGCGGCCGTCACGCTTGCGGGCGACATTGCCAAGACCATACTCGCATTTGTCCTGGCGCGGTCTCTGTTCCCCGCCACGGCAGACGTTGCTGGTACGGCAGCCGCTGTGGGCGCCACGCTGGGCCACGTGTTCCCTGCGTGGCACCGCTTCCACGGCGGCAAGGGCGTGGCCACAACCTGCGCGGGAATCATCCTCGTGGCACCAGTGGCGGGAGGCATTGCGGCGATGACCGGCCTTCTCGTGGTGCTCTTTGGCGGCTACCTCTGCCTGGGCGCTCTTGTCATACCGGCGGTGTGGCTGGCCATCGAGCTCGCCTGCCAGGACACGGTGCACACAATTGCCGGAGCGTTGCTTGTGGCCGTTGCCGTCTGGTGCCACGGAGGGCCAGCGGCAGGCATCAGGACCGGAGAGACACCCCGTGCGTCGATAAGCAAGAAGTTCCTCTCGTCGTTGTTCAGAAATCGTCACTAAAACCCAGCCGCAGGCCTAGGGAGCCCAGCAGCGCTGACGTGCGCGGCGTTTGCCGTAGGACGTTTGGCTCCTACCGCTCGCCGGCCACGCCAGCCCACACGCAGCCTCATATCGTGCGGCCACGGACATCTGCGCGCGCCTCTCGCGGCGGCAAACAATAATGTTTGCTCAGCCACGACGGAGGAAGGGGCAGCATGTCCACAGAGGTCACCTTTGAGCGTTTTACGTTCCCCTCGACGGACGGGACGTCGGCCATCAGCGCGTGTGCCTGGTGGCCGGCAGGCATGGCACCGTCGGAGTCAGCAGAGAGACCCGCACCGCGAGGCGTGGTGCAGCTCGTGCATGGCATGGCCGAGCACATCGACCGCTATGACGCTTTCGCCCGCTTCCTAGCTTCCCACGGCTTTCTCGTCGTGGGGCATGACCAGATTGGACACGGACGCTCCTGCTCGCCCGAGCACTGGGGGGAACTGCCCGTGGGCAGCGGGGCAAAGGTCCTCGTGGAGGACATCGACGTCCTGCGCGGCCTGACGCAGAAGCGCGTTGCCACAGACACCCCGTACATTGTCTTTGGCCACAGCATGGGGAGCTTCGAGGTGCGCTCCTACATCGCACACCACGGAAAGGGGCTGGCAGGCGCAATTATCTGCGGGACCGGCTTTCTCCCAGCGGCGGCGTCCAAGGCGGCGCTCAAGATCACGTGGCTCGAATCCTTCTTCAAGGGTGCCGAGCACCGCTCCTCCTTTGTCGACTCCATGGGAGCGGGCGGCTACGGCAAGGCCATCCCCAACGCCCGGACCAACCTCGACTGGCTCTCCCACAACCGCAAGAACGTCGACGACTACATCGCGGACCCGTCCTGCGGCTTCATGTTCTCTGTGGGCGCCTACCACGAGGTCGCCGTCCTCACCTCCGAGGTCAACTCCCCCGCCTGTGCCGCAAGCGTCCCGCACGACTTGCCGCTGCTCTACATTGGCGGCGCGGAGGACCCGGTGGGAGACAACGGAGAGGGCGTCGAGAAGGCCGCAGCACTTGCTCGCGGTGCCGACTCCACAGACGTCACCGTGAAGATCTATCCCCGCATGCGGCACGAAATCTTGAACGAGACGGGCCACGAGCAGGTCTTTGCCGACGTGCTGGCGTGGCTCGAGAAGCGCGTTGCCCAGGCTCCCACGCCGCAGGCCACCGTCACCCAGGAGGCCTAGCCATGGCAAGCGAGAAGTACGTCATCGCGCTCGACCAGGGCACCACCTCCAGCCGCGCCGTGCTCATCAACCGCGAGGGCCGCATGGTCGACTGCGTGCAGCGACCCTTCCAGCAGATCTTCCCCAAGCCGGGCTGGGTTGAGCACAACCCGCAGGACATTCTCTACTCGCAGCTTGGCTCGCTCACAGAGCTTCTCGCCAAGCGCGGTCTCACCGCAGCAGACATCGACTCCATAGGTATCGACAACCAGCGCGAGACCACCATCGTGTGGGACCCCACCACCGGACAGCCCGTCTACAACGCCATTGTCTGGCAGTGTCGTCGCACGGCAGACCTCGTGGAGCAGCTCTGCGGAACGCCGGAGGCGCGTCAGATGATCCAGGGGAAGACAGGCCTTCTCCCCGACGCGTACTTCTCGGCCAGCAAGATTCGCTGGATCCTTGACAGCGTGCCCAGTGCCCGCGAGCGCGCCGAGGCGGGAGAACTGCTCTTTGGCACCGTTGACACCTGGCTTGTGTGGGTGCTCACAGGAGGCCTGGTGCACGCGACTGACGTCACCAACGCAAGCCGCACGATGCTCTACAACATCCACGAGAACTGCTGGGACAAGGAGCTTCTCAACTTCTTTGGGATCCCGATGTCCATGATGCCCGAGGTCCGGCACTCGAGTGGCTCGTTTGGCGAGACGAGCTACCCCGGCGTGCCAGCAGGCATCCCCATCACCGGCGTAGCCGGCGACCAGCAGGCGGCGCTGTTTGGGCAGTGCTGCTTTGAGCCCGGACAGGCAAAGAACACCTACGGCACCGGCTGCTTCATGCTCATGCACACCGGGCACGAGGCAAGGCTTAGCACAAGCAACCTGGTCACGACCATTGTTGCCTCCGCGCCCGAGGTCGAGGGGACGGAATACGCGCTCGAGGGCTCTGTCTTTGTGGCGGGCGCCCTCATCCAGTGGCTTCGCGACCAGCTGGGCATTGTCCAGAATGCCGCCGACATCGAGTGGATGGCAAAGAGCGTCGAGGACACGGGCGGCGTCTACATTGTGCCGGCGTTCACAGGCCTGGGTGCGCCCTGGTGGAACCCGGACGCACGCGGCGCCATCCTTGGCATCACGCGCGGGACCACGCGCAACCACATTGCCCGCGCGGCGCTCGAGGCGCTTGCGTACCAGATCTACGACCTTGCCGATTCCATGGCAAAGGACGCGGGACATCCGCTGGGCGTGCTCAACGTGGACGGCGGAGCCAGCGCCAACAGCTTCCTCATGCAGTTCCAGGCAGACATCCTGGGGTGCGAGCTGAGAAGGCCGCAGAACACCGAGACCACCTCTCTGGGCGCGGCGTTTCTCGCGGGGCTTGCAACTGGCTACTGGAGCGGCATCGACGAGCTCAAAGCCCTGCGCGAGACGGACGACGTGTTCCGCCGTCAGATGAATCCCCAGCGCGTAGACAAGCTCGTGGCAGGTTGGCACGACGCCGTGCGCCGCGTGATGTAGGAACGCACGCTATCGCGTGCAACGTTCTTCTCGGTGCGCTCTTTCACCTGGAAAATCACTGCACGCGTCACACAATCGGCACCGAATGTGTGACGCGTGCAGGTTGATACACATTCGGATGACGAATGTGTATCAATGACGCCTCCGAGATTGCGTCGGTGCGCTACCCCAGCACCTCTGAGGCGATGCGGGCCGTCTCCGTGGCGTCCTTGGCATAGAAGTCGGCACCGACCATCTCTGCATACTCGGGGTTGAGCACGGCGCCGCCAACCACCACCTTGCACCAGGGGGCCTCCTTGCGGAGAAGCTCGATGGTCTCAGCCATGGCGGGTACCGTTGCGGTCATGAGGGCCGACAGCCCGCAAAGCCGCACGCGGTCTTTGACCACGGCGTCCACAATCACCTGTGGCGGCACGTCTCGTCCCAGGTCAATCACGTTGTAGCCGTAGTTCTCGAGCAGCATGCGCACGATGTTCTTGCCAATGTCGTGGATGTCTCCGTGAACGGTGCACACCACGATAGAGCCCTTCTCGGGCACGTTTGCGCTCTGCCCGCTGGCGTCCACGGCGGCCTTGATGGTCTCGAAGCCTGCCTTGGCGGCCTCCGCAGAGGCCATGAGCTGCGGCAGGAAGAAGATGCCCTTCTCGAAGCGCTCACCCACCACATCAAGCGCGGGGATCAGGACCTCGTTGATGGCGTACATGGGATCGTGCTCGGCGATGACCTGGGAAACGACCTCGGGCATGGGACCCTTGCGGCCAGCAAGCACCAGCTCGCGGGCACGGGCGGCGGGGTCCGCGGGCTCGGCGGGCGCTGCGGCTGGTGCAGCGGAGGCACTGGCCACAGGCGTAGCGGCCTTCTCGCCCGGTGATACCGGAACCGGGGCGCGGTCGCTCCTCTCGGCGTAGTTGGCCACAAAGTACTGGGCACTCTCGTCTTCGCCGGAAAGCACGCGCCAGGAGTCGACCACGTCCATCATACGGGTGAGGCAGGGGTTGATGATGGCCAGGTCAAGACCGGCCGAGAAGGCCGCGGCAAGGAAGGTGCCGTTCACAAGCGGCCTGAAGGGCAGGCCAAAGCTGATGTTGCTTACGCCCAGCACGGTACGAACGCCAGGCAGCTCCTGCTTGACCAGGCGTATGGCGTCGAGAATGGCCCGGGGCTGGGTCTGGTCGGTTGAGGCAGCCATGGTGAGGCAGTCGATAACAACGTCGTGGCCTGGAATGCCGAGCTGCTCGCACTCGCGCACAATCTTCCTCGCAATGGCCAGACGACCCTCCGCCGTGGCAGGAATGCCGTCCTCGTCCAGGGTGAGCCCCACCACCGCGCAGCCGTAGTGCTTCACGATGGGCAACACGTCTGCCATGGTCTGAGCCTTGCCGTTGGTAGAGTTGATCAGCGCCTTTCCTGGATAGCTGCGAACCGCAGCCTCGATGACCACCGGATCTGCTGCGTCAATCTGCAGGGGAAGCGTGCTCACGCCTTGGAGCTCCGAGACGAGCTGGCATATCACGGCGCGCTCGTCTATCTCGGGGAGGCCGGCGTTCACGTCGAGGATCTGCGCGCCGGCGCGACTCTGTTCGATGGCCATGTTCATCACGTAGTCGTGGTCGCCCGAGCGCAGCGCCTCCTTCATCAGGCGCTTGCCCGTGGGATTGATGCGCTCACCAATGACGCCCACCTGACCGTAGTCGAGCGAGCAGATCTCCTGCGCGCTCGACACGGCAAAGCTGTCGCGTACATGGCGCTCTGCAGGCACGCGCCCGACGAGAAGCTCGTGCTCGCGGGCTATGTGCTGGGGGGTGGTGCCGCAGCAGCCGCCAATCACGGTGACGCCGGCGTCAAGCATGCCTGCCACGGCCTCCGCGTACTCCTCGGGCCCCACGTCATAGGTGGTTACGCCATCGACCACGTGCGGCAGGCCGGCGTTAGCCTGCGCCATCACGGGGCAGGACGCCCACGGGAGCATCCGCTTGACCAGCGGTGCCACTGCCGCGGGGCCAAGCCCGCAGTTAATGCCCACAACGTCCGCGCCAAGCGAGGAGAGCGTGACTGCCGCGGCCTCTGGCGTGGTTCCCAGGAAGGTGCGGCCGTCCTCCCCAAAGGTCATGGTCACAAACGCAGGCAGGTCAGAGTTCTCGCGCACGGCGAGCAGGGCCGCCTTCGCCTCGGCAAGGTCTGCCATGGTCTCGATCACAAAGAGGTCTGCACCGGCAGCGTCGGCGGCACGCACCTGCTCGGCAAAGAGGTCGTATGCGTCGTCGAAGGGAAGCGGGCCCATGGGCGCAAGGAGCTGACCCGTGGGGCCAAGATCCGCCGCCACGTAGCGTGCGCCGGCCTCGCGCGCGCAGGACACCGCCGCCGAGAAGACCTCCTCAACGCTTGCCGCGCCGCCAAGCTTGGTCGCGTTGGCACCAAAGGTGTTGGTGGTAACGACCTCGGCACCGGCAGCAACGTAGGCGGCATGCACCTCGCGGATCTCCGTGGGGTTGGTGAGGCAAAGCAGCTCCGGAAGTTCACCGGCCGCAAGGCCGCGCGACTGCAGCTGCGTGCCCATGGCACCATCAAAGAGCAGAAACTCCTCGCCACGCAGCACGGCAGCCAGGTGCTCGTCTCGCACGCGGCGAGAGCGAGGGACAAGTCGGTCTTTGGGCCAGCGCGCGTCTCCCGTGTGGGGTCCATTGGCGCTCATAGGGCAGCTCCTCTCGCCACTATCCGCGGCAGGTGTGGCCTGTTGGCCGAATGGTGCAGAAGTCAAAGCAGGGACATCCCGCGCAGCTTGCGTGTGTTGATGGCTGAATGGTCTCAAAGAGGCCCACCACAGCGGTCACGCTCTTGGTTGGCACCATGAGCAGGGTGTCCGTGAGGGTGATGCCCAGCTGGCGCTGGGCGTCGAGAGCCTGCAAGAGCACAGGCTGCGTCGTCATGGGCATGTCACCGTAGCCGGGGCTAAAGCGGAAGTTGGCAAAGAGGCCGCGCTCATGACCCGCGGCGACAATGGACGCCTCACAGGCATCTGCCGTGCGCTCAACCAGCGTGGTGGCGGCAGCGTCAAAGACTACCTGTCCCACACGGTCGGTGAGCGAAAGACGACGCAGTTCGCGCTCGACCCCCATGCCCACAGTCACGGCCATCACACCAACCGCAACGGCACCCTCCATGTGCTTCTGTATGGAGGTGCCAAGAAGCTCCAGCGACGTGCGGGCAAGCCGCACGCACGGCGTGCCGTCCTCCTTGGTACCATGACCCTCTACATCAAAGATGCGCCAGACGCCACGTGGCACGCCGATGGAGAGGCAGTGCTCCATCCCAGCATCGATGCGCCCCTCGAGCTCGGGCGTCATGCTCTGGCCGGCATAGCCCATGTAGCGCAGGACCTCGGAGCGGTCGATGGAGTCTATGTCATACGACTCGACCATCGAGCTATCCCAGATAGCCCATGTCGGCAAGGGCGTCATGGGTGGCGCAGGCAATCTCCGGGTGGTTCATGCTGTAGATGTGGATGCCGTCAACGCCGTTTCTGGCGAGGTCGCAGATCTGCTCGCAGGCGTACTCGATACCCGCACGGGCCTGGGCAGCGTGGTCATCACCCGCACGCACGAGGCGCTTCACAACCTTGGCGGGGATGGACGCACCGCAATTGAACGCCATGCGCTGAATCTGCTTGACGCTCGTAAAGGGCATGATGCCGGCAACAACGGGCAGCTTGATGCGGTAGCGCAGGCACTGCTCGCGGAAGCGGTAGAAGTCATCGTTGTCGAAGAAGAGCTGCGAGACCAGGAAGTCTGCCCCAGCCTCCTGCTTGATGCGCAGGGCGCGCATCGACTCGTCGAGCGAGGCAGACTCCACGTGTCCCTCGGGGTAGCACGCGGCACCAATGCACAGCGAGGGCGCCGTCTTGCGAAGATGTGCGATGAGGTCGGAGGCATGTGCAAAGTCGACCACGTCTGCACCGGGCCTGCGATCGCCACGAAGCGCGAGCACGTTCTGGATGCCCGCAGCGTTAAGGCTGTCCACGTAGACGTCAACATCGACGGAGGTTGCTCCCATGCAGGTAAGGTGCGCAAGAGCGGTAACCCCAAGCTCGCCCTCAATCCTGGCAGCAATGGGGACAGTATTTGCCGAGTTACCCGAGCCGCCGGCAGAGTACGTCACCGAGATCCAGTCCGGCTTGTTCTCAGCAATCTGGGAGGCAATGCGGTATGCCTCCTCGAGCGGCATCTCACCCTTGGGCGGGAAGATCTCAAACGAGAGCGTCTGCCCCGCCGCAAGCTTGTCGGTAATCCTCATGACTCCCCAATCGCACAGAAATGACCCCGAACTAGTAACAACACATGGTAGCCCGGGTAAAACGCAAGCTCCCGCCGGTTTACGAGATGGCTACCGAGAAGAGCGCTTGTCACTGGCACTCGCCGCGTCTTCGCCGCGCATGAACGAGGGCATCTCGCCTGCCGCAGTCGAGCGGGCAATGTCAAATATGGCGTCTGCCACCGCATCCTGGTCTGCCCGGCCTATGTGCCAGCGCGCCGCCTTTGCCGCAACCGGCGTGGCATTGGCTACCGCTACGGAATTCTTGAAGCGTGTGAGGAGGGGGAGGTCGTTCTCGGCGTCGCCAAAGCAGCAGACCTCGTCGTTGGAAAGGCCAAGGTTGCGGGCCAGCCACTCCCCCGCCACGCCTTTGTCCCAGCCAGCGGGCAGGATGTCAATGTGTGGACGCTCCTGCATGGGGAACACGAAGTCGAACTCGGGGCAGGCCTCCTTGAGGACGGCACGCACCTCTCGACCGCGCACAAAGTCGCCAACCACGCGCACGTTGGCCTTAACCACGGGGCGGTCCGGGACCTCGTCGACGGCGCCCGTCACCGCAAAGAAGTACGGCACCCGGTGCTTCTCGAGATAGTCTGCGGGAGTTCTCACGGCATACTGCTCACCCGTGTCCACGTAGTCCACAACGAGCCAGGCATCATCCATGCCATCCAGGGACCTCGCACAGCGGCGGAGCACGCCAAGGTCGAGTGGCACCTCGTGGACGAGCTTGCCGTCCTGGTAGATGAGCTGGCCATTATCTGCCAGCACCGTCGTGAGACAGGTCTCGTCGTTATCGAACATCCAAGGCAGCGCGGAGGGAGCACGTCCTGTGGCAGGGGCAAAGTGAACGCCGGCCGCTTGGGCCGCATGGATGGCCTCGCGGGCATGGGGAGTGACGACATGCTCGCCGGCCCACGCCAGGGTGTTGTCAAGATCTGAAAGGATGAGCTTTATCACGCAGTCCCCCAAACGGCCATGTCCGACCTGAATACAGGCCTTGCCCCACGAGTGTAACGCGATGCAAGCGCACCGACATTGCGGCCGTCAAGCGCCCCGACGTAGGGGGAGACGACCGGGGCGCGAGGCCGCGCACTCGAAGGGCAAGACCATTCGACAGGGGTGCGACACGGGGCCGCAGGTCCCAGCCGAACCGCCGGCGGGTGTTGGGGGACCGCCAGTGGCTCACCTATCGTACGACTACCAAAGCCCTCCCAACATCAAAAAACTTTTTATGAAATAAATTGGAATGAGCACAAGGTGCGAACGGTCAAAATGCTCGGTAGGCGGTCAATATGACAACCGACGCAAACACCTGGGGGGCAAGGGGAAACACTCTTGGGAAGGACTATTCCTCTCCCCGCGCGCACCCAAATGCCCACGCGCCCAAACAGCATGCCAATGCCAGCACGCACGAGAGGGCAACGCATGCCATTCCCCCAACTGCCCCAAGATAGAAACCGCACGCAGAAAGCAGCTTGGCATCTCCCCCGCCAAGGCAATGCTGCAGACTTCCCCGCGCTCGCATCCAGGGCAGCTGAACGCCGAGAAGGACGAGAAGCACAAGCGCTCCGCCCGCAACCGATGCCCAGGCCTCCTCAAGGACGTCGCCGCATCCCAAGCCATGCGCACTCCCCCAAACCGCTTCCAGGCAGAGATACGCGCCCCGGATAACAAGGATGCCCGCAACAACGCGATTGGGAATGACGCGCCGAGCAAGGTCGGTCACGCTGCAGGCGAGAAGTGCGGCCGCAAGCATCGCCAGCTCTACGGCCTCCAGCCAACTCGTCGCAACAGCACCCACACAAACCCCTGTAAGCGCGCCACTCAAACATATGAGGGTCTTTGCAGGAGCCTGCCATCCCACCTCCCGCCTTGCCACGGCATGCCCCACGCCGCCCGCAAAGCCGGCGCACAGGATGCATTCCGCCAAGAGGCGGGCAACCGCTGCATGCGCAAAATCCATGGCATCCTCCCATCAACGCAGCACCATGGTGGGATGGTATACGAACACATGTACGTGAGTTGGCATAGGGTTGTGCCCAAACCATCACAGATTCCGGTTTTCCCGCCCACTTTCCCTGCCTGAGCCGCAGGGATGACAGCAAGCGACATTGGCCGTCAGAAATGTGACAGATTCGCAAGCGGCAGAACCATGACGCTTGGGAGACGTCCCTCTCCTGTGCGCCAAAAGGTCTAGACTCATGCCCACTTGCCAAAATCGCGGTTATGAGTCCGCGGGGCGTTGGCACTACTCACGGGGAGGAGATGGCAACGATGACAGATTGGCTTGTACGGAGGTTCCTGACAGGGGTAAGCACGACGGACCCCGCCGGCAGGACGCGCTACGGACAGTTTGCGGGCATGGTCTGCATCGTATGCAACGTGGTGCTCTGCATCGCAAAGGGAATGGTGGGCTTCATCGCGGGATCGGTCTCGATCATCGCCGACGCCGTGAACAACCTGTCTGATGCGTCGAGCAACATCGTCGCCCTTCTCGGCTTCAAGCTAGCAAGCAAGCCTGCTGACGACGAGCACCCCTATGGACACGGGCGCTTTGAGTACCTGGCGTCGCTGACCGTTGCCGCGCTGGTTCTTGCCGTGGGCATCAACCTGGTCATCACGTCGGTCCAGAAGATCATCTCGCCGGAGCCAACGGACTTTGGGCCTGCGGTTATCGTGGTTCTCGTGCTCTCGATGGCCGTCAAGTCGTGGATGGCGCTCTTCAACGGCTCGATGGGCAAGCGCATCTCGTCCGAGACGCTCGAGGCCACGGCCATCGACTCGCGAAACGACGTCATTACCTCTGGCGCTGTTCTCGCCGCCGCCATCGTCTCGTACTTCACGGGCTTTGACCTCGACGGCATTGCAGGCACCGTGGTGGGGGCCTTCATCTGCTGGAGCGGCTTCTCACTTGTGCGCGACGCCATCGACCCGCTCCTTGGCCGCACGCCAGACCCCGCGCTCATCAAGCACATCCACGACAAGATCATGAGCTACCCCGGGGTGCTTGGAACGCACGACCTCATGGTGCACGACTACGGTCCCGGCCGGCAGTTTGCAAGCGCGCACGTGGAGATGGCGGGCGAGGGCGACGTCTTTGCCTCCCATGACCTCCTTGACAACATCGAGCAGGACTTCCTCAAGGAAGGCCTGGTCATGACCCTCCACTACGACCCCATCGTGACAAATGACCCCCGGGTTTCCGACATGCGCCACTGGATCTCGATCCACATCAAGGAGATAGACCCGCGCCTCACGATCCACGACCTGCGCACTGTGCCCGGCCCCACCCACACCAACGTCATCTTTGACTGCGTGCGCCCGCACGACCTGGCGATGACCAACGATGAGCTCCGGGCCGCTATATCAAAGATCGTCACATCCAAATACCCGCAGGCAATCTGCAAGGTCACCGTCGACAACAGCTACGTATCGTCCCAGCAGTGAGGAATGACATGGCAGGCTACAAGTCCAAGCAGATGATCGTCATGAGGCGCGACCTCAAGATGCGCAAGGGCAAAATCGCTGCCCAGGCAGGGCACGCCTGCGTGGAGGCAACGCTCATGGCGCTTGCGCGCGAGGGGCGTCTTGACCAGGTGCGTGTTCGCACGGCGCCAGACGGAACGCCCACATGGGTCTACCTCGACCACCCCGAGGCAGACTCCACCGCGCTCTCGGACTGGTTCGACTCCGGCGTGGCAAAGGTCTGCGTGTACGTAGACTCGGAGGACGCGCTACTCAACATTGCAGAGAAGGGCCGGGAGCAGGGCTTTGCCGTGGCTCTCGTGCGCGATGCCGGTCTCACCGAGTTCCATGGCGAGGCAACGCTCACCTGCCTTGCATTCGAGCCGCTTCCCGCCGAGAAGATCGACCCCATCACGGGAGACCTGCCACTCTACTAGCACCTTCACTGCCATGAGACAAAGGGACAGTCTCTTTGTCTCATATCCCACCGTTTGAATAGGAATTATTTCCATTCATTAATTCCTACTTGTGGAGTGGGTTTATAAGTGTCACCCTTGTTCGTGACGAGTTGTCCGGCGGAGGAGCCTCAGCGGGGGCAGCCGACTTACCTCGTCACCAGACGTACAAGGAGTAGAAAGATGAAGGCAGCAAGGAAGATCGAGGCCCTTATTGGCTCAACCCCCCTGGTAGACCTTTCGGGACTCGTAGATGGCGCAGCAACCATCTACGGCAAGTACGAGGCCACCAACCCCGGCGGCTCCGTCAAGGACCGCATTGCCCGCGCAATGCTCGACGCAGCCGAGAAGGACGGTAGTCTCAAGCCTGGCGGCACCGTGATCGAGCCCACGTCGGGCAACACCGGCGTTGGCCTTGCCATGCTTGCAGCCGCGCGCGGCTACAAGATGATCCTCGTCATGCCCGAGACCATGTCCATCGAGCGCCGCAAGCTCGCCGCGTCCTACGGCGCGCAGATCGTCCTTACGCCGGGCAAGGACGGCATGAAGGGCGCCGTCGCCAAGGCCGAGGAGCTTCGCCAGGAGACCCCGGGTGCCATCGTGGCAGGACAGTTCGTGAACCCCTCTAACCCGCAGGCCCACTACGAGACCACCGGCCCCGAGGTCTGGGCGGACACCGAAGGCACTGTCGACTTCATCGTGGCCGGCGTTGGCACCGGCGGTACCATTTCTGGCACCGCCCGCTTCCTCAAGGAGAAGAAGGCCTCTGTCCAGGGCATCGCCGTCGAGCCCGCAGAGTCCGCGGTTCTCGAGGGCAAGCCCGCCGGCCCCCACAAGATCCAGGGCATTGGCGCGGGCTTTGTCCCCAAGACCTATGACGCCTCCGTTGTCGACGAGGTCGTTCCCGTTGCCTCCGCAACCGCCATCGACACCAAGAAGCGCCTCGCGGCCGACTACGGTCTGCTGGTTGGCATCTCCTCTGGCGCAGCCGTTGCCGCTGCCGTCGAGCTTGCCAAGCGTCCCGAGAACGCAGGCAAGGTCATCGTTGCCATCCTCCCCGATACCGGCGAGCGCTACCTCTCGATGGACCTCTAATGGCAGCCGCAACGACTGGCGTCGCCAGCGCTGCTGGCTCTGCCGAGGACACGCGCACCGTTGACGAGATGTCGCTCTTCGAGGTCATGCGCGAGGACGCCCATGCGGCGCTCGAGCGCGACCCGGCGGCAAGCTCAATCTGGGACATCGTGTTCTACTCGACCGGAACCCATATCGTCTGGGCCTATAGGCGTCACCACTGGCTCTACACCCACGGCATGAGAAGCCTTGCTCTGCTCCTTGCCAAGCGCACGCGTCGCAAGCTTGGGGCGGACATCTTCCCCTCCGCGCAGATTGGCCGGCGTTTCTCCATTGACCACGGCATTGGCGTAGTCATTGGCGCCACGTCGATTATTGGTGACGACTGCCTTATCTACCAGGGGGTTACCCTTGGCATGACCGGCAAGCACGGCGGCAAGCGCCACCCTACGCTGGGCAACAACGTCATGGTGGGCGCAGGTGCCATCGTGCTGGGCAATATCACCATAGGCGATAACGCCAAGGTCGCCGCCGGTTCCGTTGTTGTACACGACGTGCCGCGCGACGTCACGGTGGCCGGCGTTCCCGCCAAGGTGGTGCGCGATCGCCGCTTCAGCGGACCACGCCTCGTGGAGGATGACTTCGACCCCACCAAGCTGGACGACGAGAACATCCGCTGGTCCTGCGCGCTGTAGCTTCTCGGCGGGCCTGTTCATGGAATACCGGCAAGCGAGCGCTCCCGTGTCTTTCGACGCCGGAGCGCTCGTTTCTTACGAATGCGTCAAAGTGTGCCCTCCGGAGACAAGTTGTCTCCGGAGGGCCATGTCTGTTGCAATCGCCGCCAAAAGGGGCCTTCCGGCAACAAAGAGCGACAAGGAGCCGGCATCGCAGCTAGCGCTTCTCCCCCTCCGCCGCGGCCTGACGCTCGCGCACTTCATCCATCGTGAGCGAGTCTGCGTTCTTCACAAACAGCAGTGGCACGGCCGAGATGGCAGCGCAGATGGCCACGTAGACGTAGAGGTACTGGTATCCCACAAACTGCATGACCGCACCAGAGAGAATGGGTGTCACTACCTGCGCAGACATGCTTGCCGTGTAATAGAACCCGGTGTAGCGTCCCGTCGTGTTGGCGCTCGCCAGCTCCATGATCATGGGATACACGGTAAGCGAGACCGTCGCCATGCCAATGCCAAAGAGCGCCACCCACACGTAGATAATCGCCGAGAAGCCCGTGGCACCCGAGATGAGCAGCGGGGACACCACCATAAGCGCGATGCCAATATACGTAGTGACCTTCCGGCCAATCTTGCAGGAGAGCTCGGCCATGGGCATGTAGGCGACAATCGCCGCAAGCGTGGCCACGGTCTGCACCTGCGCGTACGAGCCACCGGCCATCCCCCACACCACGTCCGCATAGCGCGAAATGCCGCTGGTCACGGCGTTGTTCGACATGAAATAGAAGAAGACGCAAACAAGCACGCACACAAGCGAGCGCCGCTTGACAGGATCCGTCTCGCGCTCCTTGCCGCCCTCGTCGGAAGCCTCGATCTCATCCTCGGGAATGCCCAGCTCGGCACTCTCGCGGTGCATCGCCGCAACCTCCTTGGGCTCGCGGAAGAGCACCATGAAGATAATGGTCGTCACCAGCAACATGAAGGAAATGACCAGGTACACGGGGATGTAGTCCGGGTTCTCCTCGGCTGGGACGAGAAGCGCGATGGCGACAAGCACAATCACGCCACCCACCGCAGCCATGAGCGAGTTGAAGGCGTCCGCCTTGCTGCGCACAGGACGCGGCGTGACGTCGGGCATGAGCGCCACGGAGGGAGAACGGTAGATTGAGAGCACCACGAGCGTTGCCACAAGCACCGTCACAAAGAGCGGCAGGTTGTGCATCGCGTTTGCCACGGCAATGAGGGGCGTGAGCGCCGCGGCGAGAAGCGCACCCACCACGATGAACGGCGTGCGCCTGCCCCAGCGCGTGGTGGTACGGTCGGAGAGCGCCCCCATGAGCGGGAGCATGAAGAGCGCGAGCACGTTGTCGAGCGACATAAAGACGCCGGTGAGCGTGTCGCCCATGCCAAACGTGTTCTTGAACATGAGCGGCACCAGGCCGTCGTAGGCTTGCCAGAACGTGAGTGCCCCCATGAACGGCAACGTCACCAAGACGGTGCGCCTCATGTTGAGTTTGGTGAGACTTCGGCCAGCGGCTTTCTTCTCGCTGGGCTTCTCGCCGGATACTTCCGTGGGTGTTTCTGTCATCTACCTGACCCTTTTCTGTCGCTTGGCCACACCGAGGGCAAACGCCGCGATGGCAGCCGCACCAAGCACGGGAAGCGCTGGCCGCGCCATCTCGCGCGCCTCCTCCGTCGATACGGGCACACGCTCGGACGCCCAGTCGGTGAGCGGGCGCTCCGTACGAGAGCCCACAAGTTCTGCAAACGTGAGCAGGCGCGTGGTGTAGAGCGCTGCGTTCTGCTCGTCAAACGAGAAGAGCCGCGCCGCACGGGCAGTGCCCGGCCCGTAGGAGCCAAAGCCGGCAGAGGGCGCGTATCCCAGATCGAGGCCTCCGTAGTGCGAGACCAGCGTGTTCTTGTGGTCGTGTCCAAAGTAGACCGCGAAGGTGCTCCCCTCGCGCGTGAGGGCGGCCACTTCGCCGGTGTCCGTATCCGGACTGCACACGGGCTCCCTCAGCCCTCCGGAGACGCGAAGGTCCTCTATGGGGACAAGCGTGCGACCGGGATGGTAGTGCGTGCGGAACCCAGGGACGCCATGCTCGCCCTCGCAGGCATCGCGCAGGCAGTCGTAGACCTGAACAGGCGGTATGTGCTGGTAGAGAATGCAGGGGACCCTGTGGCCAGCACGCTCTGCAAGGTCCCGCGCGCGGGCAGTGACCCATGCGGTCAGCGCGGGGTCAAAGGGCTCATAGCCGCTACCGCCTGAGCCCGCGCCAGAGTCCGCCACCATCACCGCAAGGCGAATGTCCTCGCCCTCATGGTCGAGCACAGGCACGGCAAGCGTACCCGCTCCGTGGTAGAGCTGGGGCTCACGCGCTGCGACCATACCGTTCACGCATCCGGGAATGGCCTTGTACCAGCCCTCCTGCTCCTCGTTGCCAATGCCGCACTGGCGATCGTGGTTGCCATAGGTGACCACAAACGGAATGTTCCGCTCGACCATGGGTGAGCAGATCTTCCTCACCACGGTGCGGGCACGCTCGGCGTTCTCGCCCAGCGAGAACTCAATCGCGTAGCCCTTGATCTGGTCACCCGTCAGCACCACAAGGTCTGGCCGCGCCTCATCAAGGGCGGCGCGGAGAAGCGCCATCGTATCGTCACGCACATGCGAGGTCTCCTGGATGTCAGAGAGCTGCAACACGCGGAAGCGCCCCTCGGAGTCAAAGCGCAACGGCCACGTGGCCTGATCTTTATCGTCAATCACTCGTTCCTCCTTATGCGGGATTAAACTCCCAGGGAGAAAAATCCCGCCGCGGCAGCTCTTATGCCTTGTCGCCGGCAGGCTGCCCGTACGTCTCGAAGCGCCTCGAGACGCCCATGACCTCCTCACCCGAGAGCACGCGCGGCGTGCCCACGCACTCCGCCTGCCACTGGACGCGCGAAACAAACTCAAGGTTAACGGCAAGCCCAAAGGCTGACGCCATGCTGGGGCCACATGCAACAAGCCCATGATTCTCCATGAGCACCGCGTTGGTCTCGGGGTGCTCGCCAAAGGTCTCGCCCACCGAGGCCGCCAGCTCGGGCGTGCCAAACGTTACATAGGGTGAGAGCGGCACCTCCTCAGCGCCCGAATCCGCAATCGTGAAGTGCACCGCGCGGATAGGCTCGCCAAGCGCGGCCAGCGTGGTTGCATAGGGCGAGTGCGTGTGCACCACGGCGCGAGCAGCCGGGCGGCGACGGTAGACCTCGGCGTGAAGCGGCGCCTCGGAGGACGGCCGGCGGCTCCCCTCGACCACGCTGCCATCCAGCTGGAGCACGACCACGTCCTCGGGCGTAGTCTCGAAGTAGCCCAGGCCCGACGGGCTGATGGCCATAAGGCCGGTCTCGGGGTCATACTCCGAGAGGTTACCGCTCGTTCCCACGGCAAGGCCTTCCGTGGCAATCCGTTTTCCGTACGCCACGATGCGCTCGCGCGCGTCCTCCATCAGCATGGTCCGCTCCCCTTTCGGCCGCTCATGTGACAACACACTCCGCCCAAGAGCTTACCCCATGCCCCTCGCCGCATTCGCCCAACCATGGCCATAATCATCTGGTATCGTTCTCATGTTGCGTATGGGGGCGCATGCACGTGAGAGGGGGCAACGGACGTGGATATCAATGAGATTGCAAAACTTGCGGGGGTCTCGCGGGCAACCGTCTCGCGCTTTCTCAACGACGGCTACGTCTCCAAGGAGAAGCGCGAGCTCATCGCGCACGTCATCAACGAGACGGGCTACGTCCCCTCCCAGCAGGCCCGCACGCTGCGCACCGGCAAGACCAAGCTCGTGGGCGTCATCATCCCCAAGATTAACTCCCACTCCGTGAGCCGCATGGTCGCCGGTATCACCAAGGTCCTTGCACAAAACGGCTACCAAGTGCTTCTCGCCAACACAGACAACAACGAGAAGGCCGAGGTAGACTATCTCAACCTCTTTGCCGAGCGCAACAAGGTCGACGGCATCATCCTCATTGCCACAGTCTTCACGAACGCCCACCACAAGGCACTGAATTCGCTCAACGTCCCCGTGGTCATCCTGGGCCAGCGCCTGGACGGCCACTCGTGCGTCTACCAGGACGACTACCACGCCGTCTATGACCTCACGCGCTCCATCCTCAAGACCTCCCACACTCCGGGCTACATTGGCGTCTACGAGAAGGACGTGGCTGCGGGACGGGAGCGCCACCGCGCCTTTCTCGACGCCTGTGCCAGCATGGACGTTGCCGTAGGCCCAAAAGCGCAGCAGAGCGCCACCTTCTCCGTCGACTCTGGCTACCTCAGCGCCGAGAAGATCCTCGATGCCGTGCCTGACGTCGATGCAATGATCTGCGCCACCGACGACATTGCCTTTGGCGCCATGACCTGCCTGCGCGAGTACGGGAGGCGCATCCCCGAGGACGTGCAGGTGACGGGAGTGGGAGACTCCAAGCTCTCGAAAATCATGACCCCCAGCCTCACAACCGTGCACTTCTACTACCTCACCAGTGGTGTCGAGGCGGCAAAGATGCTGGTAGATGCCATGACCGACAGCGATGGAGTCCCCCGCGAGCTGCGCATGGGCTATGAGATCTACGCCCGTACCAGCTCGCGCTAGCCGCCGTGGCGCCAGCAACGCCACTGTGATGTGAGACCGTTCGCACCCGCATTTCTACCACTCACCGTTATTCCTGCAATCCACATTTTCTCATCCGGCCATTGGCTACTATTGGACATGTGAGAACGATTTCATAGACAGCTGTTTCAAACAAGTTTTTGCGCGATGAAATCAGCTATGAGAACGGTTTCATAAGTAAGGCCACTGGTTCGGAAAGGGAGACCACATGGCTCTGGACTATGCAGAAGCGGCACGCGAGGTTCTGGAGGCGATCGGCGGCTCGAGCAACATCGTCTCGGCGGCGCACTGCGCCACCCGCCTGCGCCTGGTCATCGCAGACGACAGCAAGGTCGACAAGGCCAAACTCGATGACGTGGTTGGTGCCAAGGGCAACTTCCAGGCAGCGGGCCAGCTCCAGGTGATCTTTGGAACCGGCACCGTGGACAAGGTCTATGACGAGTTCATCAAGCAGTCCGGCGTCACCGCCGCCTCCAAGGCGGAGGCCAAGGAGGCCGCTGCCAACCAGGGCAACGCGTTCCAGCGCGCCATCAAGGTCCTCTCGGACGTCTTCGTCCCCATCATCCCCGCCATCGTGGCATCCGGTATGCTCATGGGCATCATGGGTGCCCTCTCCTACATGGGATCCCAGGGCATCATCGCGCTCGACACCACGAGCGCCTGGTGGCGCATCGCGTCTCTCATCAACGCCTGCGCCCTTGGCAACCTCCAGATTCTCCTGGGCTTTTCCGCCGCTACGGTCTTTGGGGGCAACCCCTACCTCGGCGCCTCGCTCGGCGCGCTGCTCATAAGCTCCGACTTCATCAACGCATACAGTGCCAGCACCGCCATCGCCGAGGGAACCATGGTCACGCTCGACGTGATCCCCGGCATCTACAGCATCGACTGGGTGGGCTACCAGGGCCACGTCATCCCCATCCTGGTGGGCGTGTGGATCCTCTGCTTCTTCGAGAAGCGACTCCACAAGGTCGTCCCCGAGATGTTCGACCTCTTCCTCACCCCGCTGCTCTCGGTCTCTTGCCGCCTACATCACGATCCTCTTCGTCGGCCCCATCTTTGTCTGGCTTGAGAACAACATCCTCGGCCTGCTCATGTGGCTGCTCCAGGTGCCCTTCGGCATTGGCTACATCATCATCGGCCTGATCTACTCGCCCTCCGTTGTCACCGGCCTGCACCAGATGTACACCGCCATCGACGTCTCCATGCTCGCCCGGTACGGCGTCACCTACTGGCTGCCCATCGCCAGCGCCGCCAACATCGCCCAGGGCGGTGCCTGCCTGGCCGTTGCGCTCAAGACCCACTCCGAGAAGACAAAGTCCCTCGCCGTTCCCGCCGGCATCTCCTGCCTGCTCGGCATCACCGAGCCCGCAATCCTTGGCGTGAACCTGCCCAACATGAAGCCCTTCGTGGCAGGCATGATTGGCTCTGCCTGCGGCGGCCGACGAGACACGCGCTCTCGAGGCAGACGAGAAGGCCGAGGCCCCCGCAGCCGAGGCTCCCAAGGCCGAGACCATCGGCGCCCCTGCTACCGGCACCGCCGTCGCGCTCACAGACGTCTCAGACCCTGTCTTTGCGTCTCTCGCCATGGGCAAGGGCATCGCGGTCGAGCCCACGGATGGCAAGATCGTCTCGCCCGTCGACGGCACCGTGACCGTAGTCGCCGAGACCGGACACGCCCTTGGCCTGCTCTCCGACGCTGGTGCAGAGATCCTCATCCACATTGGCATCGACACTGTCGAGCTTAAGGGCGAGCCCTTCACGCCCTTCGCCAAGGTGGGCGACCACGTGAAACGCGGCGACGTCCTCATGGAGGCCGACCTTGGCGCCATCAAGGAGGCCGGCAAGAAGGCCACCACGATGCTCGTGATCACCAACACCGACGCGTACGCCTCGGTTGACCAGCTTGCGACCGGCGAGGTCAAGGCCGGTGACGCCGCGGTGGCCACGCGCTAGGCCCAGCCACTGCTCCACACACGGGCGGTCGCCTCTGGTGGCCGCCCGTCTCGCGTATTCGCACCCACTTGAAAGGAGCCCCATGTCCCCCACGCACGAGCGCTGGACACCCCGCTTCCACCTGGCCCCACGCCAGGGGTGGCTCAACGACCCCAACGGCCTCTGCCAGTTCCACGGTACCTACCACGTCTTCTACCAGGCGGCGCCCGCGTGGCCGGCATCCGGCAAGAAGGGTTGGGGCCACTTTGCGAGCCGCGACCTTGTGCGCTGGGAGGACCTGGGCGAGCCTCTCGTGCCGTCAATTCCCGAAGACGCCGACGGCGTCTACTCTGGCTCGGCGCTCGTGGTGGCGGGCGGTGCACCGGACGGGGGTGACCTTCTGCGCCTCTACTACACCGGCAACGTGAAGTACGAGGGCGATCACATCCACAATGGACGCGACGCCAACCAGATTATGGTCACAAGCGAGGATGGAATCTCCCTCTCTGAGAAGAAGGTCCTGCTCCGCCCCAAGGACTACCCCTCCGACCTCACGCGCCACGTGCGCGACCCCAAGGTCTGGGAGCAGGGCGGACGCTACTACATGGTGCTGGGTGCCCGCCGCTCTGACGACGTGGGCGACGTCCTTCTCTACGAGTCCTCTGATGCCGTGGAGTGGGCGTATCGCGGACGCATCGAGTCCAGGCATCCCTTTGGCTACATGTGGGAGTGCCCCAACGTCATCCAGGTGGACGGCCATGACTACATCGTAGTTTGTCCGCAAGGCCTGCCCAGCGAGCCCACGCGCTGGCAGAACCTCTACCAGGCCGGATACTTTCCGCTGCCCCGGGGCATCCTCGCAACCACGCAGGTGGACGAGACGAGCTTCGTCGAGCTCGACTGGGGCTTCGACTTCTATGCGCCGCAGGTCTTTAAGGACGAGAAGGGCCGCTGCATCCTCATTGGCTGGATGGGCATGCCAGACGCGGACTACACCTCGGCACCGGACGGGCTTGCCTGGTGCCACTGCCTCACCGTCCCGCGCGAGGTAACGGTTGGGGAGGACGGCCTTCTCCGACAGTGGCCCGTTACCGAGATTGACGGCCTTCGCGGCTTTGCCGAGCCAGTGAGCCCATCGGCAGGCGCGATTCTCCCCCACCACTGCGCCGACATCGAGCTTCTGGGCATCGAGGGCAACCTCGAGATGGGGCTGGACGGGCAGCTCGAGCTCTCCTTCTCCGCCAGCGAGGGTCTGCTGAGAATGGCATTTGCGGACGAGAAGGCCGCCTCTGGCCGCACCGAGCGCGTGCTTCCGCTTGCAGCGCTGCACGAGCTCCGCGTGCTGGTGGATGGCTCCGCCGTGGAAGTCTACGTGAACCACGGCGAGGAGGTACTCTCGACCAGTTGGTTCCCCACCGCGGACACGCTGCTGGTCACCCTGCATGCTAGCTGCGAGAGCGCTCGCTCCTGGGAGATGGGCGGCGAACCGCCGCGCGCGTAGCGCGGTGGGCGCCCGGCACGTGGCGCCAAAAGGCCACTTTCGAGCAGGCTTTCCTCAACAGCCTACGCTCCGGCGTCATTTTGTCGCCGGAGCGTTTACTTTGTACGCACTTGCTACCAATACGGCCCTTCCGGCGGCAAACGGCAGCACCCCACCCCCTACGAGTACGTAACCCTCACGGTAGGTGAGATGCCGTTCATTGCGTTGGAGTTGACCACCACGTAGAGGTACCGGCGCACCGATCTTCGCAGGTTGTTGAGGGTATAGGCGCTTCTCGGATCAGCGACGGTACCCGTGGCGGCAGTCGCCAGCATGAGGTCCGTCCCATCAGCAATCCCCTGGTCGTGGTCCATGTAATAGTCGTCCACGCTGAAGTCCGAAAGGACAACGCCGTCAAAGCCCCACTCATCCCGCAACAGCCCGGTCTGAAGGTCCTCTCGGCCGCCGCCCCAGGTATTTCCAAGGAAGCTGTAGCAGCTCATCATCGAGAGCGGCACATTCACCTCGGTCTGCACCTGCTCCCCTGTCGACGCGTCCAACGCGGGGACAGCGTGCCGCGTGGGCGACTTGACCGCCATCTCGAACGGTCGTGCATAGATCTCGCGGACTGTCTGCTCCGTGGCCCACGTGCACAGGTGCTCCCTGCGACTGGTCTCCTGATCGTACACACAGAAGTGCTTGAGCATGTTGACCATGCCGCGCGAGGCGCCACCACCCACTATGGCTCGCGCGAGGGACCCCGTAAGCAGCGGGTCTTCTGAGTAGTACTCGTAGTTCCTGCCCGAGAAGGGCGAGCGGTGCATGTTGATGGCCGGGCTCCACCAGCCAAAGATGCCAGACGAGAGAGACTCCTCGCCTACGGCCTCGCCCATGCTGCGCAGCAGGTCAACGTCCCAGGTCTCCGCCACCAGGTACTCGCTTGGCCACACGCAGTGCGAGCCGCCGCGCTCCATGCCTCCCATCGCCACCGGCGAGTCGTCCCAGTCGGTTGCCGGCTTGCCAACGGAGTCGATCTTCTCGCCAGCATTGGTGCACACAAGGGCAACCACATCGCCACGGGACAACTGGTCGAGAAGAACGTCCCACAGGGGGTCGTCGAACTTGCGCCCCCTCAGGTCGATGAGCGAGACCCCGTTCTGGGCATCGGTCTCTGGTGCCGTTACCGTCCCGTCATCCTCCGCCTCCGCATCGTACATGGAAAGCGTCACGTCCACCGAGGCCGCAGTCTTGTCCTGTGCGGGCGCCGGGAAGCTCCCCGCCATGTCTTTGCGGGTGAGAAGCACCGGTGTACCATCGGCACCAGAGGTAGCCGGGTTATCGAAGTACTCGTCAAGATCGGGAAACCGCGCGACAATTTCTGCGCCCGTCGCGTCATCGGTCTGGTAGCGCTTCTCGCCCAGATCGAGCGTGCGCGTCTCCACCACGTGATGGGAATCCGTGCGAAGGGAGACCTGGTACGAGCCGGCGGCAAGCAACCAACAGCCGTCTGCCGCAGACCAGCTTGCCATCTGGCGCACCGGCCAGCTCAGCTCGAGCGTCTGCGACTCGCCTGGCGCAAGCTCACCGGTCTTGGCAAAGGCGACAAGCGCCACCGCGCTCTTCTCGACGGAGCCATCCCACGGGGCACCCACGTACGCCTCGACAACGTCTTTGCCCAAGAGCTGTCCGGAGTTGGTGACCCGCACCGAGAGCACAACGTTCTCGCCATCCAAGCGGCAGTCGAGAAGTGACCACGAGAAGCTCGTGTACGAGAGGCCATAGCCAAAGGGAAAGGTCACGGCGTTGTCGTAGTCGATTGTCCCCATTGCGCCGGCCGTCTCGAAGTAGCGATAGCCAACGTAGATGCCTTCGAGGTACTCCACAAAGCGCGCACCGTCGCCGGTGGTCTCGTTGCCGGGGTAGAAGTCGTGGATGTCGGTGTAGCGATGCTCGCCCATAGTGTTGAAGCTCGGGGCAAGGCGCATGTCCCGAGCCCAAAGGTCACAGGTACGGCCACAGGGGTTGTGCCTCCCGCAGAGCACGTCGCCCACCACCTCTGCGCCCACCGCACCGGGAAAGCCCACATGAAACAGCGCGTCCACCTGGTAGGGACTGCCCTCTTCGACGAGCGGCCCCACCTCGAGCGTGGTTCCCGTGTTGAGAAGTACCACCACGCGGTCCGCAACCTCGCGTGCCCCTGCAACAAGGCCCAGCTCCTCCGTCGTGAGCTGGAGGGAATGCTGTCCCTCGGCGTAGTTCGCGGTCTCCTCGTTGGGAATAAACGACGAGAAGCGCTCGTCTTCCAACGAGGCATTGAGGTCGAGTGAGAGGTCATACCCCTCCCCGCTTGCCCGGCCGAGAACCACCACGGCAATCGTCCCAGCGACGCTCGCACGCACGTCCTCTGGATAGCTCGACCAAGGCAGCTCCCCGATGTAGTACGTGGTAGTAGCGCGAACGTCGAGCGTCTGGATACCTCCACGGGGACGGTCCTGCGCGTGTGCGGAAAGCCACTCGTGGACGGAAGAATTGACCTCGAGGCCCGCCTCGACCAGCCCATCGTAGAAGCCCGTGCACACCGCGTCCGATGCAACCGAGCCCGCACCGTAGCCGCCAAAGAGCGGGTCCTCCGCACAACGGCCCAGAAGGCTCACCGCACTGCCCTCCTGCAGGGGGAGCACGCCGTTGTTTGCTAGGAGCACCATGCCCTCTGCTTCAATCGTGCGCGCAACCTCGTGCGATGCGAGAACCGCCTCCTCAAGCGACGCATAGGTGGGGGTGTAGTACGCACTGTCCCACTGAGCGGTCACGCTGGGGTCAAGCGCCTCGATGCTCTGTACACTGTGGACCTTCTCGGCGCCCTCGCCTTCACCCTGTGACGACGCGGCAGCGCACCCCGCCTGCGCGAAGGCCGCAAGCGCACCAGCGGCAAGACCGAGCGCCTGACGACGTGTAACATCCCGCATAATGACCCCCTACCAAACCTCAGCATTAGTGCGCCCATGCGCGCCTTGGCAAGGGTATCTGCCGCGTAGACGCCAGCCCCAGACTCGTCGCGATTGGTCGACGCCTTAACGCAAAATGCCGTGCCTGCCACCAGGTGGCGGGCACGGCATGGGGTCACGCTTCAGGGCCACCGCACCGACCCCTATCTGACGACGCGGCTCTTCAGGATCCAGAACGTCGCAAAAATAGAGAGCCCCAGTGAGAGTATGACCGGGAACACCCAGGTCTCGTCCATGGGAAGCCCGGTGTTCATGCCGTAGAACGAGAAGACCGTCGTGGGGACCGAAAGCACAAGCGTGATGATGGCGAGGGTGCGCATTGTGAGGTTGAGGTTGTTGTTGATAATCGAGCCAAACGTCTCCATGGTCTCGTTGTAGACCTGCGTGTATATCTCACACATCTCGATGGCCTGCTTGACCTCAATGGACGTGTCGTTTAAGAGGTCTCGGTCCTCGTCGTAGAGCTTGAGGATACGTCCGTAGCTTATGCGCTGGATGGTGGTGTCGAGTGCCTTGAGCGATGTCGAGAAGTACACCAGCGACTTCTCGAACCCCAGCATCTTGATGAGCTCCTCGTTGCGCATGGACCTCCGAAGCTCGCGCTCGTTCTCACGAAACTGGCGGTTTACCGACCGCAGGTCAATCTGGTAGCGCTTGGAGATGTGCAACAGAATCTGCAACAGGAAGCGCGTGCGCTGCGTCGTGTTGATGTCGCGAACCCGGCCGCTCTCAAGTGCGGAGACAGTCCAGTTCTCCTTGAGGCTCACGGTCATGACCAGGTCCTTCTCGGGCAGGAAGAGCACGGCGAGCGGATGCGTGTCGTACTGGACGATCGAGGTGCTCTCGGCCTCGCTCTTGTCCTCCACAAAGGGGCAGTCCACGATCACGAGCACCTGCCTGGTCTCGTCGTCCCGCTCGATGCGCGAGCTCTCCTCGTCATCGAGCGCAGAGGCGACAAAGTCCGGGATGACGCCCATCTCGTTTTGCATCCAGGCGCGTTCCCGCTTGGTGGGAGCCACGACGCTCACCCAGCATCCCGGGCAGGGCCCCGCCACTCGAGAGGTGAGAGAGACTCTCTCGCCGCTCTCGTCCTCCTCGACGGATGTCTTGAAGCACTCGATCACAGGCCCCGCCCCTACCCTTGGCGCTCTTAGAAGTCCGCGTTGCCCACGGTGCGCGGATGCGGCAGCACGTCGCGGATGTTGTCGACGCCCGTGAGGTACATGACCAGGCGCTCGAAGCCCAGGCCAAAGCCCGCGTGGTGGCAGCCGCCATAGCGCCGCAGGTCAAGGTAGTACTTGTACTGCTCGGGGTCCATGCCCAGCTCCTGGATGCGGCGCTCGAGCACGTCCAGGCGCTCCTCGCGCTGAGAGCCGCCGATGATCTCGCCAATGCCGGGGACCAGGCAGTCCGCGGCGGCTACAGTCTTGCCGTCGTCGTTCAGGCGCATGTAGAACGCCTTGATGTCGCGCGGATAGTCCGTCACAAACGTGGGGCGCTTGCAGTGCTTCTCGGTAAGGTAGCGCTCGTGCTCGGTCTGGAGGTCGACGCCCCAGGAGACGGGGTACTCGAACATCGTGCCGGAGTTCTGGGCGTCCTCGAGGATCTTCACGGCGTCGGTGTAGCTCACGCGCGCAAAGTCGCTCGTGGCCACGTGCTGCAGGCGCTCCTTGAGGCCCTTGTCCACCCACTTGTTGAAGAAGTCCAGCTCGTCGGGGCAGTGCTCCATCACGTAGGTGATAACGTACTTGAGCATCTCCTCCGAGACGTCCATCTCGCCCTCGAGGTCGCAGAAGGCCATCTCGGGCTCGACCATCCAGAACTCGGCGGCATGACGGCGCGTGTTGGAGTTCTCGGCGCGGAAGGTGGGGCCAAAGGTGTAGACGTCGCCAAAGCTCATGGCAAAGTTCTCGGCCTGGAGCTGACCGGAGACCGTGAGGTTGGTGGGCTTGCCAAAGAAGTCCTTGCTGTAGTCCACCTTGCCGTCCTCGGTGAGGGGCGGGTTGGCCGGGTCGATGGTGGTCACGCGGAACATCTCGCCCGCGCCCTCGGCGTCCGACGCGGTGATGATGGGAGTGTTCACGTAGAGGAAGCCACGCTCCTGGAAGAAGCGGTGGATGGCAAAGGCGGCCGCGCTGCGCACGCGGAAGACCGCGCGGAAGAGGTTGGTACGGCTGCGCAGATGCTGCTGGGTGCGCAGGAACTCACGCGTCTGGCGCTTCTTCTGCATGGGGTAGTCGGGCGCGGAGGCACCCTCCACCGTGACGGTCTCTGCCTGCAGCTCGAAGGGCTGGGGACGGTCCGGCGTAAGCTCGAGCGTTCCGCGCACGATGAGGGCGGCGCCCACGTTCTGCGAGACAATCCCCTCGTACGTCTCGTCCCCCAAGCGCTCGCGGTTGACCACAACCTGCAGGTCCTTGAAGCAGCTGCCGTCGTTCAGGGTAACAAAGCCAAAGTTCTTCATGTCGCGGATGGAGCGCACCCAGCCTGCGACGGTGAGCTCGGTGCCACCCAGCTGCTCCATGTCCGCGTAGAGCGCGGCGATTCTCGTGCGATTCAAGGGACGTCCTTCCTCTTGGAATTGTGTCATGCTCGTTAACCGTCCTATCTTATCGCGACGAGCTGGCACCGCATCCATCATTCTCCGCACTGGAAGGAGACGCCATCATGGACAACCCGCAGGCCACAGACTACGAACTTCTCGCTCAGCAGGTAGGCTCGCTTGCCGAGGGAACGCCGGGTTGGCTGCCCGCCCTTGCCAACGCGGCCGCCCTCCTGGGCGAAAGTCTGTCAGACATCAACTGGGTGGGCTTCTACGTGGCCGTCGCAGGTCCCGCAGGCGAGCAGGACCTTGTCCTTGGCCCCTTCTGGGGACGTCCCGCCTGCGTGAGCATCCCCTATGGCGCCGGCGTCTGCGGAAGGGCCGTCGAGACAAACGAGCCCCAGATCGTGCCCGACGTCCACGCCTTCCCGGGCCACATTGCCTGCGACGCCGCTTCGCGCTCGGAACTCGTGGTGCCCGTCCACGTAACCGCCGCTGACGGCGGCACCACCGTCTGGGGCGTCCTCGACTGCGACAGCCCCGTCCCCGCGCGCTTCTCGGCGGCGGACCTCGACGGATTCGCGCTCATCGTGCGCGCGCTGGAGAAGTTTGCAGACCTTGTCAATCCTGCCGTGCGCCCCGCGCGCTCGTAGTCGCGTAGAATCTCATGCGAGACGTTCGTCACCACCGAGAGGAGACGTCAATGGAGGAGTACAAGCGCCAGTTCATCGACTTCATGGTCGAGAGCAAGGTGCTCAAGTTTGGCGAGTTCACCCTCAAGAGCGGCAGGAAGTCGCCGTTCTTCATGAACGCGGGAGCCTACGTCACGGGCTCGCAGCTCAAGCGCCTGGGAGAGTTCTACGCCCACGCCATCCACGACAACTTTGGCCTGGACTTCGACGTGCTCTTTGGGCCCGCCTACAAGGGCATCCCCCTGGCGGTCTCCTGCGCCATCGCCTTCCACGACCTCTACGGCAAGGAGGTGCGCTACTGCTCCAATCGCAAGGAGGCCAAGGACCACGGTGCCGACAAGGGCAACCTACTTGGAAGCGAGCTTAGAGACGGCGACCGCGTGGTTATGATCGAGGACGTCACCACCTCCGGCAAGTCCATCGACGAGACCTACCCCATCGTGACCGGCGCGGCCGCGGTCGAGGTCAAGGGCCTTATCGTCTCGCTCAACCGCATGGAGGTTGGCAAGGGCGGCAAGGTGAGCGCCCAGGAAGAGATCCAGGAGCGCTACGGCTTCCCCGTCGCAAGCATTGTGACCATGGCCGAGGTCGTCGAGGCGCTCGACGGCACCGTCATTACGCCAGAGCTCAAGGCCGCCATTGACGAGTACTACGAGAAGTACGGCGTAAAGTAGCGCCCGGATACAAGCGCCGCTTCACGCGGCACAGAAACGCGGGGCGTCAGCACAAGCTGGCGCCCCGCATGCGTTGCGAGTGGCTTGTCTTGCCCTGCTCGTCCTACGCCGCCAGGTCGGCACGACGAGCCGTGGCCTCCTCGAAGTCGCGAGTGCCCACAAATACGTCCTGCTTGTAGGGGTTGACGCCCAGCTTCTTGGCACGGTAGGCAATGTAGCAGATGGCAGCCACATTGGCCGCGAGCGCAATCACAGAGACCACGGTCGCCGTGGTGGGATTGAGTGTGGAGTGCGTCACAAAGACCGACTCCTCCTGGAACGCGGGGAAGACCTGCGCGAACATGCACCAAATGGCCAGCGTGTTGGCGCGGTTCTGAATCCAGCCGCCCTTGTTCCAGAGCGCGTTTGCCACCGTGGGGGCAAGAAGCAGCGCCAGGCCGCAGTACCAAGCGTGGTGCGGCAGGCAGTTGTAGGTGTAGCAGAAGTTCCAGATATCATAGGCACCAATGAAGACCCAGGTCATGTCAGGCCAGAGCATGTCTCGGCCGTCCTTGGAAGAGTAGACGTTCCACCAGGCCGTCATGCAGAAGATGTTGATGATGCCGGCGATGCCGTTGAAGACGTTGTTCCAGCCCGCGAGCTGCGTCGCGCCCTCTGAGGTCACCCACGTGCTCTGACCGAGTGCAAAGAAGTGGTAGGCGCTCTCGAAGTCGGAGCAGACGGCAATGAGGATGTTGATCGCGACGATCGCAAAGGGGAAGGCGCGGAACCAGTGCGCGCGACCAAGGCTTCCCCACTGGTACTTGATGACCATGAAGCCGATGCAGCCGGCAAGCGCGGCGTAGACCTTGGCGTAGTGGAACCAGCTGTTCTGGTAGATGTGGGTTGGGTTGGTGAGCGCCCACTCCTGACCCTGCGCCACGCCCACGGCAATGGCAATGCAGTAGATGGTCATTGCCACGGGCAGCACACCAAACATGATGAGCCCCCCGACCTTTGACCTGCGGGCAAACTCGTTGAGCACGATGAGCCCAACGAAGACCATCACCCACCCCAGGAGCTGGAACGGCAGATTGGCGCTGTGGTCGAACAACATGGCACTTCCTCTCTCTTGCTGTCTTTGGGGAAACGCTACCGTCGCGCCGTGGCGCGGCTAGTCCTGTTGGGAGCCAAGGTCGAGGTGGAGCGTGTCGGCGATGAGGTCGGCAACAAGCTCGTCCGAGGCGTCGGGGTGGGTCCTCATGTAGCTCATGAGGCCAATGATGAGCAGGTAGAACTCCTCGTAGGGATGGCGTATCTCCACGCGGTGGTACCTTGCGTACTCGGTGACGGTGGTACGGGTGAGGTACTCGGCAAGAGTGTGGGCCGTCTGCTGACTAAAGCGCTGGTAGAGCAGGGCGTTCTGGCTCCTGAGAAGATCGGTCCTAAAGCTGTCCTCGTCAAAGAGGTGGCGTCGAAGCATGGCGACGCAGGTCTTGAGGGCGCCGGCGACGTCCCCGCGCACACGCTGCGCGTTCCACTCGCGCACGTCAGCCACAAAGGTGTCGACATAGGCGTCGAGAATGGCGTCGGTAACCTCATCGCGACTCGAGAAGTAGTGATAGAAGAGGCTTCGCGTGATTCCCGCCCGATCGGCGATGTCCTTTACCGAGGTGCGGTCGATTCCCCTCTCCTCGTAGAGGGAGCGAGCAGCGGCAATGATCTGCTCGCGCCGCGTCTCTGCAATCTCGCCGCGCATCGACTCCACCTCCTTTGTTGACACCATGTCAACGAACGGGCTAATAATAGGATGTGAAGAGAATGTGTGGCAACAAACAGTTTGCGAAAAACGTCAACAAGCCGCAGCCCAGGGGGTGCGTGGCATAAAAAGACGCGGCGACCCGCTTGGGGCCACCGCGCTTCTCGGCTCTGGTTGTATTGCAGAGACTTACATGGGCATCGTGGGGGCAACAAAGGTGCGGGCCTGATACTCGCGGTCCAGGTCGTAAAGGCCCTTGGGATCGGAACCAAAGAGCTCCATGTTCTTGATCATGTCGGAGGCGTTGGTCTCCTCCTCGCCCTGCTCCTTCACGAACCAGTCGAGCAGCTGCATGGTACGGAAGTCATGCACATCATAGGCAGCCTGGTAGCACTCGTTGATTGCAGCCGTGATGTAGCGCTCGTGCTCGAGACCGGCCTGCAGCGGCTCAAGGTCGTTGGTGAAGGTCTTGTCGGGCTCGGCGATGGCTGCCATCTTGACCTGGTAGTCGTTGTCCAGAAGGTAGCGACGGAGGATCTTTGCGTGGGAGACCTCCTCCTGTACCTGCACCATGTACCAGTTTGCGAACCCCTTGAGGCCGCGGTCCTCGTAGTAGTCGGCAAACGTGAGGTAGAGGTAGGCCGAGTAGAACTCCTTGTTGATCTGTGCGTTAAGGGTGTCGCCTACCTTCTTGTCGAGCGCCATGACAACCTTCTTTCCTGCCCCACAGGGCGTTTGGGAATTGCATTCCACTGGAGAGTCTACCCGTCGGGGCGGTGGAATGTCAGCTTCTTGAAACTTGCACTGACGGACGGCGGCGATGCCGGAGCGTGAGGAGGTGTCGAGAAGCGGCGCAATGGCGCCCGAGGGGCCATTTCGGCGAGAAAGCCGACAGAGCTCACGCACGGGCGTCAATTTGGCGCCCGAGGGGCCTTCTCGTACGGAATCCCTGCCAAAACATGCCTTTGGGCGCCAACGCCATCGCCACCGCGCACGCCGTGCCTCGCCAGCGCCGGCGACACCACGCGCCGGCGAGTCCCCTCCGCGGACGACGATAAACACCGTGGGCTGCGATACACTCCGGAGCAAGGATTCACGCCGGGTCGTCGAAACCCGCCAACGAGAGGAGAGCGCGTGACCAAGCTCATGGAGTACCTGCTGGAGCCGCAGACCGCCGTGGTCTTTGACATCGACGGCGTTCTCGCGGTCTACGAGTTTGGCGAGCTCTCGCACAGCGCATGCCCCGACGAGGACTGGGAGGACTACGTCCGCACCCACGACCCTTATGCCAGCTCGCGTCCAGTCCCGCAGATCAAGCGTTTTATCAAGGACAAGGGCGAGAGCCGCGTGTGGGCCTGCTCGCAGGCAAGCGACGTCGAGGCGCCTGGCAAGCGTGCCTTCGTCACGCGCTGCTACGGCCTTGCCCCCAGCCACGTGGTAACCGTTGCTCAGAAAGCCGAGAAGGTCGAGTTTCTCCGCCGGCTGGCACAGGAGCTAAAAGTTCCCGAGCGCCGCGTGGCCATCGTCGAGGACACCGTGAAGACGCTGGACCTTGTCAACCGCGAGACCAACTGTGTAACGGTGCACGTCTCGTCCTTCTTCGACTACGGGATGTAGCCCCGGGCACACACGCGGTCCCGCATCCACCTGCACGCCGAGACGCCTACGCCCTCTCCTCGTGGACCTCGCGCTCAACCCCGTCGGCATCGCGAATGACCTCGATCCAGCGCTCGATGCGCTCCCCGTCGAGCATGCGCGCCGTCTCGTCAATCTTGTCAGCGAGAAGGCCAAGCGACTCTGGCGAGACGGAACCGTTTGCCGCCTGAAGGGACAGCGCCCTGGCAATGTCTGCGCATCCGTACAGCGCTTCTTGTGGAATTTCCAAGGTATCACCTGCTAGATAGCGTCGTTTTCCCGATAGACACCAGATTATTCTATTTTTGAATGTCGTGCGCGCGGGTCTACATTCCGGCGCATGTACGAGATTGCCGACAGACTCGTGGGAAAGGTCCTCCGTAAGCTGAGGATGGAATCTGGCCTCAAGCAGGACCAGGTCGCGGCACGTCTTGGCATCAACCAGTCGATGGTCTCGAAGTTCGAGTCTGGCGAGCGCTCGCTCCACCTGGGCGAGGTCTACGCCTACGCAAAGGCGCTCGACACCACACCGGAGCGCATCCTTCAGGAGGTCTGGGACAACCGACTGCCCCGACACGGCAACTAGGTACGGCGAGACACGCCCCTCCCTGGCAACCCAGCAATCGCTCCCCGCGCTACCCTTAGGGGACAAGCCGCACGGGAGACGGGGAGCACCAGCACCATGAACACAGGAACGCACGCCACGGGAACGCGGCTTGTGCACATAGCAAGCGCTCAGGACCTTCTCGCCAGCCCTGGGGCCGACCTTCCTCACCTGCTCACGCCAGCCGAACTCGCACAGGCCAACGCGCGCGAGAACCCCGCTGAGTACATGGCCGGCCACCTTGCCGCCAAAGGTGCGGCAACGGACGCCCTAGCGCAGCTCCTCCCCCCGAGCACGGGAATTGACCCCCAAGAGCTGGAGACCCTCGACGCTTTCTCCGGCGCGCCGGTGTGCACGGTCCACGGACGCCTGGCCGCCGTCCTTGCCGCGCACGGCATAGAGCCGCCGCGCATCTCCATCACCAACGAGGTCGGCGCCGCGCTGGCTACGGCCGTGGCATGGGCTCCCGCGGTGGGAGGCGAAGGGGCGTGATCATTGACCAGCCACTCGCCGTGAGCGATCTGATGCTCAAGAACCGCCTGGTCATGGTACCCATGGCCACGAGGAAGGCGGGAGCGCGCGGCCAGGTAACCCAAGCGCTCTGTAACCACTACGCCACCCGTGCGCACGGCGGCTACCTGGGCCTCGTCGAGTGCGGCCATCACTTTGTCTGTGAGGAGGGCCGCGCAACCGCGGGCCAGGCGTCAATCGCGCACGACGAGGACATCGAGGGCCTCAAGCGCGAGGCGGCAGCCGTCCACGATCAGGGAACTCCTGTCTTTGTGCAGCTCTCACATGCAGGTTCGGCAGCAACCGAGAGACTCACGGGCACGCAGCCGCTGGCGCCCTCGGCCGTCACCTGCCCGGGTGCCAAGGTGGGCCACCCCATCCCCCGAGCCATGAGCGCGGATGACATAGCGCGCGTGCCAGAGCTCTTCTCGGCAGCGGCACGGCGCGCCTACGCGGCCGGCTTCGACGGCATCGAGATTCACGCGGCTCACGGGTACCTTCTGGACCAGTTCCTCTCGCCCCTCACCAACCTACGCAAAGACGCCTACGGAGGCTCGCTCGAGAACCGTGCGCGGCTCCTTCAAGAGGTGCTCTGTGCCGTGCGAGCAGAGCTGCCCTCAGGCTACCCGGTCTCCGTGCGCCTGGGCGGCTGCGACTACATGCCCGGCGGCAACACTATCGACGACGCCGTGGCGCTCGCGCGCATGGCAGAGGCGGCGGGCGCGAGCCTCATCTCCGTGTCGGGCGGCATGTGCTACTACGGCAGGCCCGGCCACGAGGACACCGCCGGCTGGTTTGCGGACTCGTCGGCGCCCATCCGTGCGGGCGTGGGCGTGCCGGTGCTTCTGGCGGGCGGCATAAAGACGGGCGCGGCGGCGGAAGCGCTGCTCGAGCAAGGCGCCTGCGACCTTGCGGGCATCGGACGTGCAATACTGAACAGGCCCGCATGGGCGCGGCGCGAGACCACCAAGCTCCGCGCTGCCAGCGCGCCCACGTAAGGCACCACAAGATAGCGAGAACACCGGCCGCGCAGGCCGAGGAGGACAGCATGGACGAGAGCGACATGAAGCTCGCGGAGCAACTGCGCGAGCAGCTCGAGGCAAACGGGGCAAAGACGGCCTTTGGCGCGCCAGCAGCAACGCCGGAAGCAGCGCCGAGCAAAGCCACCCCGCAGGGCGAGCAGGACGACGCAGGCAGCCTCGTAGAGGGGCCGTTTGCCCAGGCAATGGCCGCCTACCGCAAGGCAAAGCGCTCGGGCGACGCCGAGGCAACAGCGGCAGCCGAGCGCCACCTCCAGGACGTGGTGCGCGCCGAGCTTGCCGGCGGCGCCGAGCCCTGCTCGGGAGACGAGCGATGAGCGCGGAGGAGACCGGCGCCACCGCCAGCGCGTCCAATCCCACTCCCGTTGACCTTGGCCCCAATGGCCCGGGCTCGCTGGGGCGCCTCATCCCCTGGCCGGATGACGAGACGTATCCAAACATCCCCGCCGAGGACGCCCTCGAGCTCTTCCTCGGTTGGGTCGAGTCGCGCGGCATGCAGCTCTGGGACCATCAGGAGGAGGCACTTCTCGACCTTGCATCGGGTGACCACGTGATCTTGGGCACACCCACGGGCTCAGGCAAGAGCATGGTTGCCGTGGGCATGCTCTTCATAGCCAACTGCACCAACCGCCGCGCCTACTACACGGCGCCCATAAAGGCGCTGGTCAGCGAGAAGTTCTTCAACCTGGTTAACCTTCTCGGCAAAGACAACGTGGGCATGATCACCGGTGACGTGGTGATAAACAGCGAGGCTCCCGTGATCTGCTGCACAGCCGAGATCCTTGCCCAGGACGCGCTGCGCTTTGGCGAGCACGCAGACATCGGTTGCGTGGCCATGGACGAGTTCCACTTCTACAGCGACCGCGACCGCGGCTGGGCCTGGCAGGTGCCGCTGCTGGCGCTGCCCCACACGCAGTTCCTGCTCATGTCCGCCACGCTGGGCGACGTCACCGACATTGCCACCGCACTCGAGGAGCACACCGGACGCGCCGTCGACAAGGTGCTCGACGCCCCCCGGCCGGTACCCCTCTCCTACGAGTTCGTGGAGACTCCGCTCGAGGGCACGGTCGAGCTGGCCCTGCGTGACGGCGACGCGCCTCTCTACATTGTGCACTTCTCGCAGGAGGCTGCCCTCAAGAGCGCGCAGGCCCTCTCGAGCTACGGCGTCTCGTCGAAGGAGCAGCGCGAGGCCCTGAAGGACGCCGTCAAGGGCGTGCGCTTCACCACTACGTTTGGCAAGACCCTGAAGCGGCTCATCCTCACGGGCGTGGGCGTGCACCACGCCGGTATGCTGCCGCGCTACCGCCTGCTGGTGGAGAAGCTCGCGCAGCAGGGCCTCCTGCCCGTAATCTGCGGTACCGACACGCTGGGCGTGGGCATCAACGTCCCCATCCACACCGTGCTTCTCACCCAGCTCACCAAGTTCGATGGCCGGCACATGCGCCGACTCAACGCGCGCGAGTTCCACCAGATTGCAGGGCGCGCCGGCCGCGCCGGCTTCGATACCGAGGGCCGCGTGATCGCAGAGGCCACCGAGTACGACATCGAGCGCGCAAAGGCGCTGGCCAAGGCAGGTGGAGACCCCAAGCGCGCCCGCAAGATCAAGGTGAAGACGCCGCCCTCGGACTTTGTGGGCTGGAACAAGCAGACCTTCGAGCGCCTCATTGCGGCAGAGCCCGAGAAGCTCCGTCCGCGACTGCGCATCACGCACTCCATGGTGCTCGCCGAGATCGAGCAGGGCGGGGACGCCTGGGCGCGCACGCACAAGCTCATAGAGGACTCCGCCCAGACGCCTGAGGAGAAGGCTGCGCTCTCGCAGCGCACCGACGAGGTCTTTGCCACGCTCATCGACGCCGGCGTGGTCGAGCGCCATGAGGAGGAAGACGGCTCCACCTCCTACCTGCTCACCGTTGATCTGCCCGAGGACTTTGCGCTTGACCAGCCCCTCTCGCCCTTCCTTCTCGCCGCCATCGAGCTGCTGGACCCCGAGAGCGAGACCTACGCGCTCGACCTCATCTCGATGGTGGAGGCCACGCTCGAGGACCCGCCGCAGATCCTGCGCGCCCAGGAGCGCGAGGCCCGCGGCGCCGCCATCGCGGCCATGAAGGCCGAGGGCATCGAGTACGAGGAGCGCATGGAGCGCGCGCAGGAGGTCACCTACCCCAAGCCGCTCGAAGACCTTCTCAGCGCTGCCTTTGCGGAGTACTGCGAGAAGGTCCCCTGGGCAAGCGACTACTGCCTGCGGCCCAAGAGCGTCCTGCGCGACATGGTCGAGACGGCAAGCGACTTCAAGACCTACATTGGCCGCTACAAGATCGCCCGCTCGGAGGGCACGCTCCTGCGCTACCTCTCCGACGCCTACCGCGTGCTTGACCGCACGGTGCCCGCCGAGAAGCGCGACGAGCGTCTGGATGACATCGTGACCTGGCTCAGGCTGGTCGTGCGTACCACGGACTCCTCGCTCGTGGACGAGTGGGAGGGCGCCGGCACCGAGGATGGCGCCGCGGTTGCCGCGCCCAGTGTGGACGAGGTCGTCCATGACAGGCGCGGCCTCACCCTGCTCGTGCGAAACGCCCTCTTCGCCCGGGTGCGCCTGGCGGCGCTGGGCAAGGTCGAGGAGCTGGGCGACCTCGATGCGGATTGGGGCTACCGCTCGGTCGTGTGGCAGCAGGCGCTCGACGCCTTCCACGCGGAGCACGAGCAGATCCTGCTGGACGCAGACGCCCGCTCCTCCGCCTACCTCGACATCGACGAGAAGGACGAGAAGGCAGACCACGTCTGGCACGTCCATCAAATCTTCCGCGATTCCGACGATGACCACGACTTTGGCATATGGGGCGATGTCGACCTTGACGCCACGCAGGACGAGGGCGCCGTGGTGTTCAAGACCTACCGCGTGGGGTTTGTGGACACGGTTGCGTAGGGACGTGGTTGCGCAGGGTATTGCCGTTCAGGGGCGCGGGACGCACGTCCCGCGCCTTTTTCGTCCGCTTGGGTGTCCAGGCGGGTAGAACCATGCCGTAGGGCAACGCATGGGCGTTGTCCCCGGCTCGCACACAAGGGAGGACGCCATGGCAGAGACAAACCAGACCTACCAGGACCTCGGTTACGACAAGATCTTTGTGTCGCTTGACGGAACGGAACGCCAGTCCAAGGTGCTCCACCGCGCCATCGTGATGGCGGCGAACGACAACGCGGAGCTCTACATTGGCCACGTGATTGACTCCACCGCGCTCGAGACCGCGGGGACTTACCCCGTCGACCTCATCCCCTCGCTCGAGAAGGACTTCCGCGAGTCCATCGCCGACCAGGTCGCCGAGGCCGAGGCGGAGCCGCAGATCAAGAGCGTCAAAGTCATCGTGAAGGCGGGGCGCATCCGCGAGACCCTGAAGGACGACATGCTGGACGTGATCAAGCCCGACCTTGTCATCTGCGGGGCGCGCGGCCTCTCGTCCATCAAGTACGCGATTCTCGGCTCCATCTCCACCTTCCTCACGCGTTCCACGACCTGCGACGTGCTTGTGGTGAAGTAGCGCGCCTGGGATGCACATCATGCCGTTCACGGATTTCTTTGGTACCTTCACGGTATCCCACAGAAATCCCACAGCTTGTTCCCCCGCTCGGTGGTAATTCTCAATGACTTTGTAAAGTCGCAGGTAATTATCGTATTTTTCGTTGCGGCCCCTCTTGCGCGGCGGGGCCGCAACCCTATATGACGACTTGAGACTTTTGCAGGAACCGTGATACCTCACTTTTCACGCTAAGGTTATCTAGCTGCGCTGTTGGCATGTTCTCGCCCGGCGCTCCGTCAACGTCGGCCACGGAGGTAACCTTTGTCGCTCTCGTCTACAACCCGATCAGGAGTCCTTGCGCTTGCACTCGCCTGCACCATGGCGGTTGGTATTGGCGCCGCAAGGCCAACCATCGCCTGGGGCGATACGCTCGACGACCTTGAGGCAAAGGTCGAGCAGACCAACGACGAGCTCACCGCCGCCAACGACAAGGTTGCCCAGCTCCAGCAGCAGATTGACGACAACCAGCAGCGCATCTCCGAGATCGAGGCCCAGCTGCCCGACGCGCGCGCGACCGCGGCGCAGAGCATCCGCGCCCAGTACAAGATGCAGCAGGGCTCACAGGGTCTCGTCGAGCTGATTCTCTCGTCCGACAGCTTCTATGATTTCCTGTCGGCCATCCAGTTCCTTGACTCCGTGACGTCGTACAACACCGACCAGATCCAGTCCCTCGTCGACCTTACGACCGAGCTCTCGAACACGCAGTCAGACCTCAACTCCCAGCTTTCCCAGGCCGAGACCGAGCGCCAGAACGCTCAGGACGCGCTCGACTCCGCCGTTGCCGCACGAGAGGCGCTGCAGCAGCAGATGGCGGAGGAGCAGGCCGAGCAGGAGGCTGAGGCCCAGGCCGCGCTCCAGGAGGCAGCCCAGAGCGAGGGCCAGACCTTCCAGACCGAGTCGGGCAACACGACAACCGTCGAGGTTCCCCAGTCTTCCAGCAACTCATCGAGCAATTCGAGCAGCTCTAGCGAGAGCGTCAACTGGCAGAGCGACAAGGACAGCTTCGTGTCCCAGTGGAGCGCCCGCATCGACGCCTACCTGGCGGGGTCCCCGCTTGCGGGCTACGGCAGCACCTTCGCCGCCGCGGCTTGGGACTACGGCATCGACCCGCGCCTCTCGCCCGCGATTGCGGCCGTCGAGAGCAGCAAGGGCCTCTATTGCGCCTACCCCCACAACGCGTGGGGCTGGGGCAACGTGAGCTGGAACAGCTGGGAGACGGCCATCTACGCTCACACAGCCGGCCTTGCCTCCGGCTACGGCGGCTACCTCACCTACGCCATGGCACAGAAGTACTGCCCGCCCAACTCGTCGGCGTGGTACTCCTCTGTTGCAGCCAACATGGCAATGATCTAGGGGCGTTTCAAGAACAAGAACACCGCAATTTTATGGCAAGGCGAAGGGCCCGGTGGCAGTATGCGCTTCTCGCATGCTCCGGAATCGGCTTTCTCGCCAGACCTGCAGATTCCGATCGATTAGCAGCCTCTAACCGATCGGAATCTGCAGCTTCACTCTCAACTTGTATTTTTCGATCGTTTAGCAGCCTCTAACCGATCGAAAAACGCATCGTTGCGAGGGCTAATTAGCGGTCACACGCCTCTATGCCGTGAGATACACCATCGCAAGCACCAGCGCAAAGCCCACAAGGTCCGCCGCCGAGAAGCTCGTTCCCAGCCACAAAACCGAGGTCACTGTGGCGGTGAGGGGCTCGATGGTCCCCAAAAGGCTCGCACGCATCGAGCCTGCATCCTTTACGCCCTGCAGGTAGAGCGCGTATGCGCCAAACGTCCCCACGACCACCATGAAGGTGAGCAGCGCCACGGCAGCCACGTCAAGCTGCGGCATGTGCTCCCAAGGCCTATACGCAACAAGCAGGATGACGCCCGAGAAGAGAAACGCCAGCCCGTTCACCACGAAGTTGCCCCACTTTGCCAGCTGGCGAGCAGGCAAGATCGAGAGGCACGCCGAGGCTGCCGCGCAGAGAAGTCCCCACGCCAGGCCACCCAGAGGCAGGCTGAGCTGCCCAGGATTGCCTCCCGTTGCCAGCAGATAGGTCCCCGCCAGGGCAAACACGATGCCCAGCACCTCTCGCCGCTTTGGTCCGCGGCGCATCTTCACGCATACGTAGGCGAGCACGGCAAGCATTCCCAGGCTCTGCATCACCGTGGCCGTGGCAGAGTTGGTCCAGCTGATGGCCTCGAGGTAGGCCACCTGCGAGAAGAGAATTGCCCCAAGGCTCACGCCAAAGATCCCCACCAGGGAGCGCGGGTCGCGCAGGGCACGGGTGACCTGCCCCTTGTTGGTGACGCGCGCCGCGGCGAGAAAGAGCCAGCAGGCAGAGAGCTCGCGAACGCACGCGAGCCACAGCGGGTCGACCTCGTACGCGTCCATGAGCAGCTTCGCTGCCGTGCCGTTGATGCCCCAGAACGTGCCGCCCACAAGTGTGCACACCACACCGCGCAGGATGCGCTTGCGACGCTGCTCATCGCTGGGCGGCACGGTGTCAGCCACCTTGGGGTGGTTGTCCCTCTCGTCGCGCGAGCCGTCCTCGAGCGCCTCTGCCATTACGCGTTCCCCGTCCTTCTCGGATGAGACAAAGGGACTGTCCCTTTGTCTCACAGCGACATGTGATTCTACAGCGGAACGCCACACCCGCCGCACGCGGGTCTGCATGCTGGGGAAAACGGGCACCATACCATGCGTGTTAAGCTTCTTCTCGAAATACGATATCGGCGGCCAAAGGCCGCAAGGAGGAACCATGGTATCCGAAGGCATCACCGCAACACCCCAGCGTGACTTCCTCACGCCCGACCCGTCCCTCGCCCCCGGCAGCGTGCACGCCGGCTTCGAGGTTGTCTCCGCGACCCCCGTCCCCGAGGTCTCCGGCACCATCTACGTGCTGCGCCACCAGGCGTCGGGCGCCCGCGCCATGTGGATCGCGTGCGCCGACACTAACAAGTCCTTCTCGATTGCCTTCAAGACGCCGCCCGCGGACGACACGGGCGTCTTCCACATCATCGAACACTCCGTACTCTGCGGTTCCGACGCCTACCCCGTGAAGGAGCCCTTCGTCAACCTGCTCAAGACGTCCATGCAGACCTTCCTGAACGCCCTCACGTTCCCGGACAAGACCATGTACCCGGTGGCCTCCACCAACACGGCAGACCTCGAGAACCTCATGGGCGTCTACCTTGACGCCGTCCTCCATCCCGCCATCTACCACCGCCGGCGCATCTTCGAGCAGGAGGGCTGGCACCTCGAGGCGGCAGACGACGGCTCGCTTTCGTACAACGGCGTGGTCTTCAACGAGATGAAGGGCGCCCTCTCAGACCCAGACGAGGTCCTGGGCCTGGCGCTCTCTCGCTCGCTCTTCCCCCAGAGCCCCTACCGCTTTGAGTCCGGCGGCGCGCCACGCGCCATCCCCACCCTCACCTACGAGGGCTTCCTTGACGCACACGCCCGCCATTACGCCCTGCCCAACAGCTACACCATCCTCTACGGGGACATGGACATAGACCGCGAGCTGGCCTTCATCGACAAGCGCTTCAGCGGTGCCGAGAACCGCAATGCAGGCGAGCCCAACCCCCTTCCGCTCCAGCCGGCGGTCACCGCCGCCCCGGTGAAGGTCGAGATGGCAACTACCCCCGATAACGCCTCGGTGGGCCTGGCGTATGTCGTCGCCACGTCCAACCAGCGCGAGCGCGTGCTCGCCGTGGACGTGCTGCTCGACGCGCTCTGCGGCTCCAACGAGGCCCCGCTCAAGCGCCGCGTCCTCGACGCCGGCCTTGCCAACGACTTCCAGGCCGCGCTCATCGACGGCGTCGCCCAGCCCGAGGTGGTCTTTCAGCTCAAGGGCACCCGTGCGGACGTGGCAGACCGCTTCCGCAAGCTCATCGAAGACTCCTGCCGCGAGTTTGCCGAGAACGGCATTCCTCGCGACAAGCTCGAGGCCTCTCTTGCCCAGGCGGAGTTCAACCTGCGCGAGCGCGACTTTGGCTCCTGGGCAACAGACGGCGTGGCCCTCTCGATGCAGGCGCTCTCGAGCTGGCTCTACGACGACAACCACCCCTTCGACTACCTGCAGTACGAGGACGCGCTGGCCGACCTCAAGAAAGGCCTGGACAACGGCCTGTTCGAGGGCCTGCTCAAAGAGACCGTGTGCGAGAACCCCCATTCCGCGCTGGCCGAGCTCGTTCCCACCGAGGGCGGTGACGCTGCCGAGGAGGCAGAAGAGCTCTCCCGCCTGCGTGCGCAGATGAGCGACAAGGACGTCGAGGCCGTGCGCCGCGAGGTCGAGGGTCTCCGTGCCGAGCAGGAGGCACCAGACTCCCCGGAGGCCCTGGCCACGCTGCCCACGCTCACCGTCGCAGACATCGAGCCGGCACAACCGGACCCGGAGGTCGCAGACGTAAAGGCGCCGCTCCCCTGCCTTGCCCATGAACTTGACACCCGTCACATCGACTACGTCTACCACTACTTCGACCTGCGTCGCGTTGGCTTTGCCGAGCTGCCCTACGTGGGCGTGCTCACAGACCTTCTCGGCAAGCTCGACACCAAGCTCCACACCGCCTCGGACCTCGACACGCTGGTCGAGGCAAACCTTGGCAACCTCGGCTTTGGCTACGAGACCTACGGCCGCGACGACGACCTCTCGTTTGCCCGCCCCATGCTCGTGGTGAGCGCGAGCGCCCTCTCCGAGAAGGTCGACGCCCTGGCAAGCATCCCGCAGGAGGTCTGGGGCAAGACCCTCTACCTCGACGGTAATCGCATGCGCGACATCCTCACGCAGCGCAAGGTGGCGCTCGAGCAGTACTTCGTGAACTCTGGCCACACGGCGGCGGCAGCCCGTGCAACAAGCTACTTCTCGTCCGCCTCGGTGGCGTCGAGCCAGATGGGCGGCATCGACTACTACCTCTTCCTCAAGCGCCTGCTTGCCAACTGGGACCGCAGGCTCCCTGCGCTCCAGGAGATCCTCCCCAACCTGGCAGACCGCATCTTCACCGCAGACGAGGTCACGGTAAGCTTCACCGGCCCCGCCGAGGACCGCAAGCGCTTCTGGGAGCTTGGCGGCACGCTGGGCCTCGAGGAGCAGGGCGAGAATGTCTGCGAGCACAGGCTCCAGATTCCTGCCCCCAAGGTCGCTCGCGAGGGCTTTGTGATCCCCTCCAACGTCTCCTTTGTGGCGCGCGCTGCCGCGCCAACCACGAAAGACGCAGGCACCCTGGGCACCTGGCAGGTGGCAACCCGTGCGCTCTCCTTCGACTACCTCTGGAACGAGGTCCGCGTGAAGGGCGGCGCCTACGGCGTGGGGTTTAGCCACACCACCGAGGGCATCCGCAGGTTCTGGTCGTTCCGCGACCCCAACGTTGCCTCCACGCTCCAGCGCTACGACGGCGCCGCCGCGTGGCTTGCCAACTGGACCCCCACGGACGACGAGCTCTCCGGCTACATCGTCTCCTCCGTGGCCACGCAGGACGCTCCCGAGAAGCCCCGCGCGCTTGCCCGCAGGCAGGACATGCAGCGCTTCAACGGCAGGCCCGCCAACTGGCGAAACATCATCCGCCAGCAGGAGCTCGACACCACCGCCGAGGCCGTGCGCGCTCTCGCGCCGGCGCTCGAGCCCACCGCCGCTCCCGCGGGCGTCTGCGTCTTTGGTCCGCGTGAGGCCATCGAGGCATCCGGGCTCGACCTTACCGTGCACGAGCTCGTCGGCAGCGAGGGGGCGTAGCGTGGCGGGCGGCTCGGCAGGCGAGCGCCTCATAGGCTGGTACGGAGGCGTGGCCGAGAAGAACCTCTCGACGCGCCCGGACTTTGTGCGCAACTGGCTCATGCTTGGCTTCCAGGCCATGCGCGGCAAGGTCCACCTTGTCCCCTACGGCGACCTTTTGCCCTCGGGCAACCACGGCTACCAGCTCTTCATGGACTCCGTGGTGGGCACGCTCGCAAACTTCGACAATGCGGTGGTCACGAGTGTCTTCACCCCCAACGAGATCTTCCACGCCCTGGACGCTCACCCCGTGACGGCGGAAGCCGTCGCCTCCTTTGCGAGCGGCGCCCAGGCGGAAGGCGCGTTCATCTCCGCAGCGGAGGGACGCGGCATTCCCGAGACGTACTGCTCCTACCACCGCATCCTCATGGGCATGGCGACCTCGGGGGTGCTCGGCAAGCCCCGCATGCTCGTCAGCTGCTCGGTTGCCTGCGACGCCAACAACCTCACCTTCAAGGCCCTGGGCCGCTTCTGGGGCGTCCCGCACGTGTACGTGGATGTCCCCTACGACGTCTCGCGCGACTCGGCTCTCTACGTGGCAGACGAGCTGCGCGAGCTTGCCCGCGTCACGGAGGACGCGTTCTCGCGCAAGCTCGACGAGGGTCGCCTGCGCGAGGTCTGCGCATGCTCCGAGCGCACGATGCATGAGCTTGCCGCAACGCTTCCCACGCGCCGCGGGCGCTACCTGGCAAACACCATGACCATCGACATGATGGAGATGCTCGACCTCCACCTCTCGCTGGGACTCCCAGAATGCGAGGCCCTGGCGCGAGAGATGCAGCACGACTTTCTCGCCGCCTCCCCGTACGAGGGCGTGAACCTAGTATGGGCGCACGTCTCGCCCTACTTCCTGGAATCTCTGGGCGAGCTCGTGAACACCAGCCAGACGTCGCAGATTGTGGCATCGGACATGATGTTCGAGCACGTGAGTGCAGGAGATGCATGGTTTGACGCCTCGAGCCCCTACGAGTTCATGGCCGAACGCCTGGTGCGCAGCTGCTTCAACGGCCCGGCGACGCGCCGGGCAGACTGCATCGAGCATCTCGCACGCGAGACAGGCGCGGATGCCGTGGTGCTCTTCTGCCACTGGGGCTGCAAGCAGACGGCGGGTGCGGCGCAGCTCATCCGCCGGCAGCTCGAGGGGGCAGGCTGGCCCGTGCTGGTACTCGATGGCGACGCCTGCGACCGTGCCAACTGCATGGAGGGCCAGATGTCCACGAGGTTCTCGGCCTTCCTCGAGATGGTCGAGAAGCGCAAGGAAGCTGAGAGACATGGCAGCTGAACAGCAGAAACATAACGAACTCTTCTACGCGTGCAAGTACACGCCCATCGAGCTCCTTGCGGGATTTGGAGCCGCACCACGCATCGCCGAGGCGGACGTTGCCTCCTTTGCGTACGCCGACGCGCTGGCTCATCCCAACCTCTGCGGCTACGGCAAGGGCCTCATCGAGCGCATGATGGCGGCCGACGTGCACGAGGCAGTGCTTGTGACCTGCTGCGATGTGGTACGCCGCGTCTACGACGTGCTGCAGGCCTCTGGCCGTATGGACTTCCTCTACCTGCTTGACCTGCCGCACCGGCGCGGGCCCGCGGAGATTGCGCTCTTCCGTCGCCGTCTGCGGGCGCTCGCAGACGCCTACGCCGCATACAGTGGAGCGCAGTTCGACGTGAGCGCGGCATGCGCCGCCTGCGGGACGGGCGTGGCGCGCGCGGACGACCGCGTGACGCTCATGGGCGCGCACGCTTCGGCATCGCTTGTCGCCGAGGTGGAGAAGGGCGTGGGCATGCCGGTGGAGAACGCCACCTGCACGAGCCGGCACCTCAAGGTCTCTCCCCCGCCCCAGCTCGCGCGGATGGCTACGGGTCCTGCCTGCGGCGTGTGCTGCGATGGCGGTGCAACCCCCGCGGCCGACCCCCTCGACGCTTTTCTCGACTGGTACGCACCGGCGCTTCTCGGCCAGATTCCCTGCATGCGCATGGATGACATTGCCGAGCGGAGCGAGCTTGTGGGCGAGCGTGGCCAGCAGGGCGTGGTCTACCACACCATGAAGTTCTGCGACTACTATGGCTTCGAATACGGGGCCCTTGCGGAGAAGGACGAGATTCCCATGGTCAAGATTGAGACGGACGGTACGTCGCAGAGCGAGGGCCAGCTGCGCACAAGACTCGAGGCCTTTGGCGAAACCCTGCGGGCCCGCGGCGGTGCCGCGCACCAGGTACAGCCCGCGCCGACGGCGTCAGGTGACGCACCCGTAGGCCCCAAGGCAGCGGCCTACGTCATGGGCGTGGACTCCGGCTCCACCTCGACCGACGTCGTGATCATGGACGCAGACAAGCACATTGTGGCCACGGCCATTGTGCCAACCGGTGCCCGCGCGGCAGACGCCGCGGCCCGTGCGATGGACGAGGCACTCTCCCAGGCAGGCATTGCTGCGAGCGACGTGGCCCTGCGCGTCTCGACGGGCTATGGCCGTGACAACATCGAGGGCATGGACTCCTCGGTTACCGAGATCACCTGCCACGCGCGCGGCGCCCACTACCTCGCGCCGGATGCGCGTTCGGTCATCGACATTGGCGGACAGGACTCAAAGGTCATCCACCTGAACGCCAACGGCAGCGTGGCGGGCTTCGTGATGAACGACAAATGCGCCGCAGGTACCGGGCGTTTTATGGAAGCCATGGCGCGCGTGCTTGAGATGGACCTCGACGAGTTCTGCCGCCGGGGCCTCGAGTGGCGCCATGAGGTGCGCATCACAAGCATGTGCACCGTGTTTGCCGAGAGCGAGGTCGTCTCGCTTGTTGCCGCAAACACCCCCACCCCCGACGTGATCCACGGGCTCGATGTCTCGGTGGCGAGAAAGACCGCCACGCTCGCAAGCCGCGTGGGTGCCGAGCCGCCCTACCTCATGACCGGCGGTGTCGCGCAGAACGAGGGTGTGGTACGCGCGCTCTCCGAGGTGCTCAAGGCGCCAGTCGCCACGCACGAGGACTCGCAGCTCTGCGGGGCCATTGGCGCAGCCCTTATCGGCCTGCAGTCGCTGGGATGAGACAAAGGGAGTTTCCCTTTGTCTCATCCTCCGGCGCCAGCCCTCTAAATAAGAAGGTCCTCCAGCGCGAGCTTGGGCACGTGGTGGATACCCTCGTCGTCGCGCCAGTACGCAAGCCCATGCTCGGTCTCGCTCGTCTCCAGCACCACGCGCTCGCCGCGCTCGCCCAGGGCCAGCACCAGCTCGGCGACGTAGTCCTCCGCCGAGACGCCCATGACGTTGCTCACGTCGGCGTCAAAGCTCTTGATCATGCAGCAGCCCAGCCCGCGCGACGCCGCTGCCAGGGCGATTGTCTGCGCCGCAATGCCCGTGTCAATCAGGCGGATGGGGTTTGCCGCAAGCGCCTTGGGAGCGCACACGGCAATGTAGCCCGTGGGCCTCTCGCCCGCGGCCGGACCGTTCCAGTCGCGCAGCTGCGCAGCCCAGTGCAGACGCGAGAAGATCGCCGAGCGCTCCGCGGGCTCAACCGCAATGTGGAAGCGCAGGGTCTGCATGTTGTTCCCCGAGGGCGCAAATCGCGCGGCGTTCACCAGCGCAGCGAGGTCCCCGTAGCTCAGCGGCTCGTCCTCCGCGAACCGCCGATACGAGCGAGAAGATCTCACCAGGTCCTGGAAGTTCTTCGAGTTCATCTCAACACCCCCTGCCGGGCATGCCCGGCTGACTGCCGCCGAGGCCGCTCCCCGGCAGAGACAACGCGCTCGGTGCCGCACCCGCGCTTCCGCAGACGCGACCCCGCTAGATTCCGGACTCTCCAATCCTCTGGCATGCCTCGCGCAGGCGCTCCGGGGGCATGACCAGGGCAAAGCGCACGTAGCCCTCACCCGAGGGACCAAAGCTCGCGCCCGGCGTCACAATGACGCCGGCCTTCTCCATGAGCTCGAGCGCAAACGCCTGGGAGTCCATGCGACCATGCGGGATGCGCGCCCACACGAACATCGACCCATGAGCGTTGGGGCGCTCCCAGCCAACTGCCTCCAAGCCATCGCAGAGCGCATCCCTACGCTCCTGGTAGAGCAGGCGTTGACGCTCCACCGAGTCGCGCGGGCCGGTGAGCGCGGCGATGGCCGCGTCCTGCTCGGGCAGGAACATGCCAAAGTCCACCTGGCTGCGGAGCTTGCGCGTGGCGGCCACAATATCCTCGCGCCCCACCAAAAACGAGAGGCGCGCGCCGGTCACGTTGAAGGACTTGGAGAGCGAGAGGAACTCCACGCCCACGTCGAGCGCACCTGGGTAGTCGAGGAAGCTCCCGCCAGCCGGCCCGTCAAAGATGATGTCGGAGTAGGCGTTGTCGTGGATGACCACGATGTCGTGAGCCTTGGCAAAGGCGATGATCTGCTCGTACACCTCGGGTGTCCCCACGGAGCCAACGGGGTTCGCGGGAAGCGAGACCACCATGTAGCGGGCGGCGTCCGCGACATCTTTGGGAATGCCCTCGACCCACGGAAGGAAGTCATGCTCGGCCGTGAGCGGGTAGTACCAGGGCTTTGCGCCCGCAAGAAGCGTGCCGGTGGCAAAGACCGGGTAGCACGGGTCTGGGATAAGAGCCACGTCACCGGGGTCTGCCAGCGCTGCGCACACGTGACCCATACCCTCCTGCGTGCCGCGACAGCTCATGACCATGGAGGGCGTGATGCTCTCAACGCCAAAGCGGGTGCGATAGTAGTCGCAGACGGCTTGAAGCAGCTCGTCCTTGTCGTGCAGGGCGTACTTCCAGTTGGCAGGGTCTTCGGCGCTCTTTCGCAGCGCCTCGACCACGTGGTGCGGCGGCTCGAAGTCCGGCGTACCAACCGAGAGGTCAAACACCTCGCGACCCTGTGCCTCGAGCTCGCGGCGCTTGGCATTGAGCGCGGCAAAGACCTCGTCGCCAAACAGGCCGAGCCTCTTTGAGAACTGCATGCGCACCCCTCCCTGGATGCAGGCGTAACGTACGCATGGGACTGTAGACCACCGGCGGCCGCCGGAACACGCCTTGGGACAATGACGCGCCCGATTGTTACATTGGGCGGGGCCGGCGGCAGTACCCGGGCGGTCCAACGGTAGCATGGGCGCCCGCGCGAGTCCCCAGGCCCGGCCATACGGCCGTTTGGACCACACGGCACACAAGGCCCACAAGGCACTTCCACCGTTCACCGAAAATCGGGTCGATAAGTTGCATCGTTATCTTAAATGTTTGAACTTGCGCTCTTTTCTCACCTGCGATGATTCCGCAATGTTCCAACGCATTGTGAAATATCAAGAGACAATATCCGGTATTTATCTCGCACACTGGGCACAAGATGTTGTGGCATAGTAGACGGCGCCGCAACGCTGCACTCGCTGCGGCGTGAAGAGAAACAAACCAGCCGCATTGCCAACAGCTGCACGTTTTCAGTCTGTTGTCAGGCAATACGCAAGAGGGAGTGAGCACATGAAGATTATCAAGCGCAATGGCTCTGAGGTCACGTTCGACGTCGCAAAGATCGAGAACGCCATCCGCAAGGCCAACATGGAGGTGCCCGAGGACGAGCGCCTCACCGAGCGCGAGATTCGCTTCGCTTCGCTCAACGTAACCGACGAGTGCATGGAGTCTGGCCACACGGTCACCGTCGAGGAGGTCCAGGACCTCGTCGAGGACCAGCTTATGGCCCTCGACCACTTTGAGGTGGCCCGCAAGTACATCATCTACCGCTACGTCCAGAACCAGAAGCGCCAGAAGAACACGACGGACGACAAGATCCTCTCCCTCATCGAGTGCAACAACGAGGAGGTCAAGCAGGAGAACTCCAACAAGAACCCCACCGTCGTCTCCGTCCAGCGCGACTACATGGCCGGCGAGGTCTCCAAGGACCTCACCATGCGCGACCTTCTCCCCGCCGACATTGTCCAGGCGCACGAGGAGGGCATCATCCACTTCCACGATGCCGACTACTACGCGCAGCACATGCACAACTGCGACCTCATCAACCTCGACGACATGCTGCAGAACGGCACCGTGATCTCCGGCACGCTCATTGAGCGCCCGCACAGCTTCTCCACCGCCTGCAACATCGCCACGCAGATCATCGCCCAGGTGGCCTCCTGCCAGTACGGCGGCCAGTCCATCTCGCTCACGCACCTCGCGCCCTTTGTCGACGTCTCCCGCAAGAAGATCCGTCGCTCGGTCTACGCCGAGATGGAGACCATTGGCTACAAGGCCACGCCCGAGCAGATCGACGAGATGGTCGAGAAGCGCCTGCGCGACGAGGTCGCGCGTGGCGTCCAGACCATCCAGTACCAGGTTGTCACCCTCATGACCACCAACGGTCAGGCACCGTTCATCACCGTGTTCATGTACCTCAACGAGGCCCGCAGCGCGCAGGAGAAGCACGATCTTGCCCTCATCATCGAAGAAATGCTCAAGCAGCGCTACCAGGGCGTCAAGAACGAGAAGGGCGTCTGGATCACCCCGGCGTTCCCCAAGCTCATCTACGTGCTCGAGGAGGACAACATCCACGAGGGCGACCCGTACTTCTATCTCACCAAGATGGCAGCCAAGTGCACCGCCAAGCGCATGGTGCCCGACTACATCTCCGAGAAGAAGATGCGCGAG